>Ga0209933_1001039_pt1 | contig 33161 bp, 28 predicted proteins | sample ThiBiot_300_biof_FD_183944 | JGI IMG/M metagenome (GOLD analysis project Ga0209933, IMG submission 183944) | Wastewater bioreactor microbial communities from Cape Town, South Africa - Thiocy_cont_300_biof (SPAdes) | ecosystem: Engineered > Bioremediation > Thiocyanate > Unclassified | place...
CAGTTCGTCGGCGGTGATGTCCTTGCCGACATTGACGCCGGTGTGGAGCGTCACACCCTCGGCCACCATCTGCTCGACGCGGCGATCGATCTGCGTCTTGTCGAGCTTGAAGTTGGGGATGCCGTAGCGCATCAGGCCGCCGATCTGCTGGGCCTTCTCGTAGAGATGCACATCGTGGCCGGCGCGGGCCAGCTGCTGCGCAGCCGCCATGCCGGCGGGGCCCGAACCGATGACGGCAACCTTCTTGCCGGTCTTGTTCGGATTGATCTGCGGCGTGACCCAGCCTTCCTCAAAACCCTTGTCGATGATGGCGCACTCGATCGACTTGATGTTGACCGGGGTGTCCGGGATGTTCAGCGTGCAGCTTGCTTCGCACGGAGCGGGGCAGATGCGGCCGGTGAACTCGGGGAAGTTGTTGGTGGAATGAAGGTTCTTCAGCGCCTTCAGCCACTCGCCCTTGTAGACGAGGTCGTTCCAGTCCGGGATCTGGTTATTCACCGGGCAGCCGTTATGGCAGTACGGAATGCCGCAATCCATGCAGCGCGCCGCCTGGTCGCGGGTGCCCTTGTCGCCCAGCGGGATGGTGAACTCGTTATAGTTCTTCAGCCGGTCGGCAACGGGGAGGTAATCCCGGTCGACGCGATCGATTTCGAGAAAACCAGTGATCTTGCCCATTCTCAGCCTCCCAGTCCGACAGTCGGTACGCACTTCACGGCAATGATGGTCGCCGCGTAAGATTTGCCGCCGGGGCTAACAAGCGTCCCCCGCGGTATGATCTTGCCTACCGGGTTGTTCTTCTTTGCCTTCTGGCACTGCGTGTAGTTGCCGCCAGGCAAAGTCGGCAGTTCAGCCACCTTGCCGTTTTCCGACTTGACCGTGATCTTCAGAACGAAGTCATCGGCCTGAACGGTGGATGGCGACAGGGCGGAGAAGCAGGCGAACAACGCGCCTGCTCCCAGCATGGAATATCGCTTCATCATTCCGCCGCCACCTGCTGCGCGGCCTCACGGGCCTTTTCCATGCGCTGGAGCGCCTTGCGGTACTCGATCGGCATGACCTTGCGGAACTTGGGCAGGTACTCGTCCCAGTTCGACAGGATGTGGTTGGCGCGCGACGAGCCGGTGAAGCTCTTGTGTCGCGCGATCAGCTGGTAGAGCCGCTCGGCGTCGCGACGCTGCAGGTCGTGCATGATCTCGACCACGCCCATGGTTTCGAGGTCGTTGCGGTGGCCGAAGTCGCGTTCGTTGAGACGCTCCTCTTCCACCACCGGTTCGAGCTCGACCATCGACATGTTGCAGCGGCTCTCGAAGCTGTCGTCCTCGTCGAGGACATAGGCCACGCCGCCCGACATGCCGGCCGCGAAGTTGCGGCCGGTGCGGCCGAGCACCACCACCACGCCGCCGGTCATATACTCGCAGCCATGGTCGCCGGTGCCTTCGACAACCGCGATGGCGCCGGAGTTGCGGACGGCGAAGCGCTCGCCGGCCACGCCACGGAAGTAGCATTCACCGGTGATGGCGCCATAGAGCGCGGTGTTGCCGATGATGATCGAGTCCTCGGGCACATAGCCGCGTGCCTCCGGCGGCCGGACCACGAGGCGTGCGCCGGATAGGCCCTTGCCCACATAGTCATTGGCCTCGCCGACCAGATCGATCGAGATGCCGCGCGCTGCCCAGGCGCCGAAGGCCTGGCCGGCGGTGCCGGTCAGCGACACCGCGATGGTGTCTTCGGCGAGGCCGGCATGGCCGTAGCGCTTGGCCACCGCACCGCCCAGCATGGCGCCGGCCGAGCGGTCGACGCTGGTGATCGTCTCGACGATCTTCACCGGCGTGCCGTGGTCGAGCGCGGGTTGCGCCGCGGCGATCAGGCGACGGTCGAGGACCTTGTCGATCGGATGGTTCTGGCCTTCGGTATGGGTGATGCCAACGCCTTCGGGCGCGAACGGCTTGTGGAACAGCTTCGAAAAATCGAGGCCCTTGGCCTTCCAGTGGTCGATGGCTTCGGTCTTGTCGAGCATCTGCATCTGCCCGACCATTTCCTCGAACCGGGTGTAACCCATCTCGGCCATCAGCTCGCGCACTTCCTCGGCGACGAAGAACAGGTAGTTGATGACGTGCTCGGGCTTGCCGGTGAAGCGGGCGCGCAGCACCGGATCCTGGGTGGCGACGCCAACCGGGCAGGTGTTGAGGTGGCACTTGCGCATCATCACGCAGCCGGCCGCGATCAGCGGCGCAGTGGCGAGGCCGAACTCGTCGGCGCCGAGCAGGGCGCCGATCACCACGTCACGGCCGGTGCGCACGCCGCCATCGACCTGCACCGCGATGCGGCTGCGCAGCCGGTTGCGGACCAGGGTCTGCTGGGTTTCGGCGAGGCCGATTTCCCAGGGCGAGCCGGCATGCTTGAGCGAGGTCAGCGGCGAAGCGCCGGTGCCGCCCTCGTAGCCCGAGATGGTGACATGGTCGGCGCGCGCCTTGGCGACGCCGGCGGCAACGGTGCCGACGCCGACTTCGGAGACGAGCTTCACCGAGACCTGGCCGTCCGGGTTGACGTTCTTCAGGTCGAAGATCAGCTGCGCCAGATCCTCGATCGAGTAGATGTCATGGTGCGGCGGCGGCGAGATGAGGCCGACGCCCGGGGTCGAGTGACGGACCTTGGCGATAGTCTCGTTCACCTTGTCGCCGGGCAACTGGCCGCCTTCGCCGGGCTTGGCGCCCTGGGCCATCTTGATCTGCATCATGTCGGAGTTGACGAGATACTCCGTCGTCACGCCGAAGCGACCCGAGGCGATCTGCTTGATGGCCGAGCGCTTGCTGTCGCCGTTGGGCATCGGCTTGAAGCGATCGACTTCCTCGCCGCCCTCGCCGGTGTTCGACTTGCCGCCGATCCGGTTCATGGCGATGGCGAGCGTCGTATGCGCTTCGAGCGAGATCGAGCCATAGCTCATGGCGCCGGTCGAGAAACGCTTGACGATCTCGACCGCCGGCTCGACCTGGTCGAGCGCCACCGGGGCACGGCCTTCCTCGTCCGCCTTCTTGATGCGGAACAGCGAGCGGATGGTGACGTACTTGTCTTCCACCTCGTTCACGAGCTTCGAAAACTCGCGATACTTGTCGCGGGCATTGCCGCGGGCGGCATGCTGCAGGCTGGCGACCGTCTCCGAGCGCCAGACATGCGCCTCGCCACGCTGGCGGAAGGCATAGTCGCCGCCGACATCGAGCACGTCCTCGAGCACCGGGGAGTTGCCGAAGGCATCCTGGTGCCGCAGCACGGTTTCCTCGGCGATCTCCTTGAGACCGGCGCCTTCGATGGTGGTGGCGGTGCCGGTGAAGTAGGTCGAGACGAAGTCGGTCGAAAGGCCGACGGCGTCGAAGATCTGGGCGCCGCAATAGGACTGATAGGTCGAGATGCCCATCTTGGCGGTGACCTTCAGGATGCCCTTACCGATCGCCTTGATGTAGCGGTAGATGATCTCGTCCGCATCCAGCTCGCCCGGCAGGTCGCCTCGCATGGCGGCCAGCGTCTCGAACGCCAGATAGGGGTTGATCGCTTCGGCGCCATAACCTGCGAGAGCGCAGAAATGGTGGATTTCGCGCGCTTCGCCGGTTTCCACCACGAGGCCCACCGAGGTTCTCAGACCCTTGCGGATCAGGTGGTGGTGGATGCCGGCGGTGGCCAGCAGGGCAGGGATCGCCACCCGCTCACGGCTCATGGCGCGATCGGACAGAATGATGATGTTGTCGCCCGAGTGCACGGCCATCTCGGCATCCGAGAACAGCTGGTCGAGGGCCCGCTTCATCCCATCGGCGCCTTCCGACACCGGATAGGTGATGTCCAGCGTCTTCGAACGGAACGGGTTGTCCTCCATGCCGCCGATGGCGCGGATCTTTTCCAGGTCCTCGTTGGTGAGGATCGGCTGGCGCACTTCGAGCCGCTGGCGGCTGTTGCCGCCGGTCAGATCGAGCACGTTCGGCCGCGGCCCGATGAACGAGACGAGGCTCATCACCAGCTCTTCGCGGATCGAGTCGATCGGCGGGTTGGTGACCTGCGCGAAGTTCTGCTTGAAGTAGGAATAGAGGAGCTTGGACTTGTTGGAGAGCGCCGAGATCGGCGTGTCGGTGCCCATCGATCCCACGGCTTCCTGGCCGGTGGCAGCCATCGGCGGCAGGATCAGCTTCAGGTCTTCCTGGGTGTAGCCGAAGGCCTGCTGGCGATCGAGCAGCGGCACATCCGAGGTCTTGGGCTCGAAATGCACGGCCGGCAGTTCCTCGAGCACGATCTGGGTACGGCCCAGCCACTGCTTGTAGGGATGCGCGTTGGCGAGCTCGGCCTTGATCTCCTCGTCGGAGACGATGCGGCCCTGCTTCAGATCGATCAGCAGCATCTTGCCCGGCTGCAGGCGCCACTTCTTCTTGATCTTTTCGGCCGGAATCGGCAGCACGCCGGCTTCCGAGCTCATCACCACTTCATCGTCTTCGGTGACGAGGTAGCGGGCCGGACGGAGGCCGTTGCGGTCGAGCGTCGCCCCGATATGGACGCCGTCCGAGAAGCACATGGCGGCCGGACCGTCCCACGGCTCCATCAGCGCAGCGTGATACTCGTAGAAGGCGCGGCGGTCTTCGTCCATCAGCGGGTTGCCGGCCCAGGCTTCCGGGATCAGCATCATGGCCGCATGCGGCAGCGAGTAGCCGCCGCGGATCAGGAACTCGAGCGCGTTGTCGAAGCAGGCCGTGTCGGACTGGCCGGGATAGGAGATCGGCCACAGCTTGTTGATATCGCCGCCGAACAGCGGCGACGACACCGAAGCCTGCCGCGCCGCCATCCAGTTGACGTTGCCGCGCACGGTGTTGATTTCGCCGTTGTGGCAGACGAAACGGTAGGGGTGCGCCAGCCGCCAGGACGGGAAGGTGTTGGTCGAGAAGCGCTGGTGCACCAGCGCCAGCGCCGACTCGAAGTCAGCGTCGTGCAGGTCCTTGTAGTAGGCGCCGAGCTGGGCCGCGAGGAACATGCCCTTGTAGACCAGGGTGCGGCAGCTCATCGACACGATGTAGAAGTCGTTCGGCTTGCCTTCGAAGGCCGAGTAGATCTTGGCCGACATCACCTTGCGGATGATGTAGAGCTTGCGCTCGAACGCCTCTTCATCGGCAATGGCGTCGCCACGGCCGATGATCACCTGCCGGTGGCAGGGCTCGGTGGCGACGATCTCGGGATCCTTCGACAGCGACGAGTTGTCGGACGGTACGTCGCGCCAGCCGATGACCGTCTGGCCTTCGTCTTCGATCACCTTGTTGACGACGCGCTCCATCTTGGCGCGCAGGTCCGCATCCTGCGGCATGAAGATGAAGCCGACGGCGTACCTACCCTGCTCGGGCAGATGGAAGCCGAGCCGCGCGCTCTCCTTGACGAAGAACTTGTGCGGGATCTGCACCATGATGCCGGCGCCGTCGCCCATCAGCGGGTCGGCGCCCACGGCGCCGCGATGCTCGAGGTTCTCGAGGATGGCCAGGCCGTTCTGCACGATCTTCTGGCTGGGCTGGTTCTTCATGTTGACGATGAAGCCCACGCCGCAGGCATCGACCTCGCGCGTCGGGTCATAGAGGCCCTCGGCCTCAGGCCGCATCACGCCTCGAGGCAGATCGGTTCGGTAGCCGTCATTTTTGCGAATGGCGGTTTCCGTGACGGGATGTGACATCGATCCGTTCCGTGGTTCAGCCATTTGCAAAGTCCTCTGTTTTGCAGTCGTCTTCGAGACCAGGGCGGGTGCCCCGGTGTTCAAGTTCCTTTCGACGCGCCTTCAGCCCCCAGTCGTACCTCAGTGTACGGCTCGAATCCGAGTGCGCAATCTTTTAGTGGGGAGCGGCTCTGCATCCAAATGGCCGCTCGTACGGGCTCGATAAGGCCCCACCCCTCCGTTTCCGCTATCGACAAGCGGGCCAGCCGGATCGGCGTGTGAAACGCATCCGGGGAGACCGGCCGCTCACGAAATTGGACAGATGTGCTGTCCTATCGAGGCTACATTTGCATAATTCCAAACTGCGAGCAAGCGTCCGGGGACACTTTTTTGCCGTGTTATGATCGCGGCAGCGTAGGAGATCACAGGCAGGGAATAGGCAAACAGTAGGAATTGAGCGCCAAGCGCCGCCTGACAAAGCCGTGTTTCGGGCATTTTGTGCCTGTCGTGGCTATAGGAGTTGCGGGAACCAAGAACCCGTCGGTACACCGCGGACCGAGCTCCCTATCGACATCCTGATGTCGCGATGTGCATGTTTCACCTCGCGAAATTACCGCGAGCCAGAGATGTCAGCCAGACCCTCGTTCATCGTGAACATCCGCGACGGCCTCAGGCCGATCGATCATGGCGGCTTTGCCGACATGGGCGGGTTCGATCACCCAATCGGAGGGCGGCACGGCCTCACCCATATCGGGATCAAGTACGAAGTGGCGCCGCCCGGCAGTCGCACATCGTTCCCGCATGCCGAAAAACTTGAGGAGGAGTTCGTCTTCGTCTATGGCGGCAAGCCGGATGTGTGGATCGATGGCGCGCTTCACCCGCTCGAGGCAGGCGATGCAGTGGCTTTCCCAGCGGGGACGGGAATCGCCCACAGCTTTCTCAACAACAGCCACGAGGACATGCACCTGATCATCGTCGGCGAGCACGAGGTCCCGGGCAACCAGCTCTACTACCCGCTCAACCCCGAGCGCATGACGCAGTTCAGGGCGTGGAACGGGGCCTGGCTCGAGGCGCCGAAGCGGCCGCTCGGCCCGCATGACGGCAAGGCCCGCGCCGGCAGCCGCGACGACGGAGCAGCCCCGCCCCGTCGGCCCGGTTTCATCGCCCATTACAGCAAGGGCCTCACCCCGTTCGCCAACCCCAAGCACACCAACCATGGCGGGCAGAGCAGCCGGATGGGGGCGGCCCAGGGGATGACGCGCATCGGCATCAATTACGACATCGTCGCCCCCGGCAAGCGCACCTCGCGTCCGCATGCCGAGAGCGCAGAAGATGAGTTCGTGCTGGTGCTCAAGGGCCGGCCCGATGCCTGGATCGATGGGCATCTGCACCAGCTCGGGGAAGGCGATGCGGCCGTTTTTCCCGCCGGCACCGGCATCGCCCACTCGTTTCTCAACAACAGTGACGAGGATGTCCACCTGCTGGTCATCGGCGAGCATGCTCGCGCGGGCAATCGGCTGAACTACCCGCTCAACCCCGAGCGGATGGCAGAATTCGAGAAGCTCGGACGCGCCTGGCTCGATGCCCCCAAGCACGAACTGGGACCGCATGACGGGATGGCGCGGGCGGGGACGCGGCGTGGGTAATGTCCGTCATGGCGCTTCGACATGGACGCCGGAACGACTTGGAAACGTCCGCCGCTTATCCTCGCCGTAGTTTTTTCGTGGGGCGCAGTTGGACACAATTCTGGGTTTCGCTCAGAGCCTGCTGCCTGCGACCCTCATATCCATCAGCACCCGATGGCGTCATTACGCGTTCTTCTCGGTGCTCACCGTCCTGGTCTGGGCGGGTATCATATGGTCCGGGTTCAACTCCCAATGCACCGGCGGTTGCGCCGCCGAGGTAGCCGCGTTGCCAATGGTCATACTGGGTCTCGTCGCATCCGCTGGTGCGATGGCACTCAAACCACTCAGCCTCATGCGTGCGGATCGAGAAGCTCAGCAGACCGCTGAGGGCGAGGGCTCATAGGCTTCGCCCCGCGCGCGACTGAAGGGCCCCCAGGGATGCACGGATGGGCCCGGCGGAGACGTACGCCTACTCCAGGTGGCTTTTCAGGAACCAGAGGTTCTTGTCGAGGCTGCGCGAGAACGCCGTGAAAATATCGGCGGTGTCGGCGTCGCCGGCTTCGTCGGCCGCATCGATCCCCTCGCGGGTGGATTTGCTCAGCGCGGCATAGCGCTCCACCAGGGCGGCGAGGTGGTCGGTGACTTTGCGGATGTCGGTGGGGTAGGGGGCGAGCTTGCTGGCCTTGCCCACGGTCTGCAGCGTGCCGAGCGCGATGCCGTCGAGCTGGGCGACGCGTTCGGCGATGATGTCGACATGCTCATCGACATCGTCGCGCAACTGGTCGAGCAGTTCGTGCACGGCGATGAAAGTCGGGCCCTTGAGGTTCCAGTGCGCCTGCTTGGTGATCAGCGCCAGGTCGATGGCGTCGGCGAGGCGGGCATTGAGCAGGTCGATCATCTCGGCCTTGGTGTTGGACTTGAGGCCGATCTCGGGGGATTTCATTTGCACGAACCTATGACGCGTTGAGGGGACGCGGTGAAACGGCCCGGACCGCGCGGAGGTTCCTCGCCGGAGCGGCGCACTGCAAACAACAAGGGCGCAGTCCTCGCGGACCACGCCCTCATTTCCGTTCACCTGACGATCAGACCGCCTGGTATTGTCGCCAGGTCGTTCGTGCCGGATTAGTTTACGGTCTGGTCCTCGATGGTCTTGGTCGAGGCGCTGATCGGAATCTGGCGAGCCTTCTTGCTCTCCGGAATCTCGCGCTTGAGCTCGATGTGGAGCAGGCCGTTCTCGAGGTTGGCACCAGCCACTTCGACATAGTCGGCGAGCTGGAAGCGGAGCTCGAACGCGCGCTCGGCAATGCCGCGATGCAGGAACTCGCGAGACTTGTCCTCGCTCTCCTGGGCCTTGGCGCCCTTCACGACGAGGTTGTTCTCCTTGCTCTCAATCGCGATGTCGCCCTCGGCAAAGCCGGCGACGGCGATCGAGATGCGGTAGGCGTTCTCGCCGGTCTTTTCGATATTGTAGGGAGGATAGGATTTCGCCTCCTGGCCCACCAGGGCGTCGAGACGGTTGAAGACGCGGTCGAAACCGACGGTCGAACGATAGAAGGGGGAAAAATCGTAGCTAGCCATGATCACATTCTCCTTTGAGCAACGTGGCTTTGGTTCGGTGTCCCATGCGCGCTCCCCAATTGGGCAAGCGTGCATTCCCGGGTTCCCGGTCCCCGGGAGTTCCCGGCGGACAGCAATGATTTAGGGAGCATCGGCCAGGGTTCAAGACCCCCGTTCAGGTCGATGAACCGAAGATGAATGTGGCGATCAAAGGCGGTTCAGACAGCCGCTCCTATAAGCGGGACTGTGCTTACTGTCTGCTGCAGGGCACACCGAATGAGCCGCCTTCACCCGCCCCCCGCAAGGCGGCCATCACAAGGAAAGCCAGTGTCTCTAGCGAGGCGCTGGCTTTTCGGTTTCGAGGACCGTGTTACGCTCCCGTCATTCCCGCGAAGCCGGGAATCCAGTATGCACAGGACTAACGTGTCGGCCGGGTCAGCCATAGACATCGGGGTTTTCGCCTTCGCGAAGATCCCCTGAGGTTCCCGCCATCGCGGGAACGACGGCAGTGTGTGTGGCTGGTCTGTCAAGCAAGCAAAAGGCAGCTTATGAACGCCATCGTCGACCCCAATGGGCCAACCCTTGCCGTGGTGCCGTCCAACCCGGTGCCGGAGGGCGCGCGGGTCGGCTATTTCACCACACCGGACAAGGTGCAACTGCGCTACGCCACCTTTCCCAAGGGGCAGGGGGCGGCCAAGGGGACCGTCTGCCTGGTGCAGGGACGCACCGAGTTCATCGAGAAGTATTTCGAGACCATCGCCGACTTTCAGTCGCGCGGCTTTGCCGTCGCCACCTTCGACTGGCGCGGGCAGGGTGGCAGCCAGCGGCTGATCGGCAACAGGCGGCTCGGTTATGTGCGTCGCTTCGACGACTACTGGGAAGACCTCAGGGCGTTCCACGGCTCGATCCTGCTGCCCGACTGCCCGGCGCCATACTATCTGGTCGGCCACTCGATGGGGGGGATCGCCTCGCTTTATGCCGGCATTCGCGATCGCATGATGTTCGAGCGCATCTTCGTGTCGGCGCCGATGGTCGGGCTGGATCGCCAGCCGTTCAGCATGGCCGGCATGGCGCGGCTATGCGGCACGCTGGCCAATCTCGGGCTCGCCCGGGTGCCGATCGGGCGCCGGGGCGACAAGGCGCAAACCGAGCAGAGCTTTGCCGGCAATCCGTTGACCTCGGACCTCCAGCGCTTCAACCGGTCGGTCGAGGTATTGAAGGCGCGGCCCGAACTCGAACTCGGCGCGCCGACGTTCCGTTGGGCCGCTTCGGCCTTTGCCGCGATGGCCGGCGCCGCGACCGACGAGTTTCCCGGCGCGGTGCGTATTCCGGTGCTGATGCTCGCGGCGGCGCGCGACGAGATCGTCTCGACCGCCGCGATCGAGACGCTGGGCCTAAGGATGCGCACCGGCCGTCACGTGGTGATCCCGGGCGCCCGGCACGAGATGTTCGTCGAGAACGACGCGATCCGCGGGCAGGTGTTTGCGGCGTTCGATGCGTTTATTACGGAACAGAGCGCCTAGCCGGGCTGCCTACCCCTTCAGCAGTGCCATTGCCGCGGCATGCAGCTCGGGCGTCGCTGCGGCGACGCAGTTGCCGCCCTGTTCGGCCGGGCCGCCATCCCAGGTGGTGATGACGCCGCCGGCGTTCTCGATCAGCGGGATCAGCGGGCAGATATCGACATTCTTCAATCCCGCCTCGACCACCAGGTCGATATGGCCGGCTGCCATCAGCGCATAGCCGTAGCAATCGAGCCCGTAGCGGGTGGTGAGCACCGCGCCGTTGATGGCGTTCCACGGTCGCGACAGGTCGCGGCCCGGACGCACGAACAGGTCCGGTGAGGTGGTGGTGAGCTTGGCCCTCGCCAGCTCGGTGACACGCGAGGTGTTGAGATCGGCCCGGTCGGTGCCGCGATGATAGGTCGCCTCGCCCGGCAGCCCGAGATAGATCTCGCCGGTGAACGGCTGCGCCATCAGCCCGGCCGCGGCCTTGCCATCGATGGTCAGCCCGACCAGCGTCCCCCATACCGGCACACCGGTGATGAACGCCCGGGTACCGTCGATCGGGTCGATGATCCAGGCGAAGCGGCTGCTGCCGGGCTTATCGTCCCATTCCTCGCCGATGATGGCATGATCGGGGAAACGGTTGCCGATCAGTTCGCGGATGGCGAGCTCGGCCTGCCGGTCGGCCTCGGTGACCGGATCGAAGCCGACATCCCACTTGTTATCCACCGCGATATCCTTGCGGAAGCGGGGCAGCGTCACCGCCGCCGCGATCTCGGCGGCGTCGAGCAGGGTGCGGCGCACCAGGTCGGCGGTGAGACCGCCCAGAGATGTATCTTCCATGTCAGCCTTCCCGACGCGATTTTGCGAGTTGTTCCAGTGTTCTAGCAGTCGGCATCAGCCGAGATGTGCGAATAGTTTGTGACGATCGTGATTCATTTTTGCAACAACGGCGCAAGTTTGTCTGTTGAAGACTTCCGGCTGCCTTGTGAACAGAGGCAAATCAGTTCACGCCAGTAATTGCATGATGGATGGGCGGCTCTTGAGCCTCTTGCCTCGACTTAGGCAACGCACTCTGGCCGCCATCGTTTCCTCCCTTGACTGGGCCGCTCCGGCGGCCCGCTTTTTTGTTTCAGGGACATGCGCCAGCCGTAGCACAGACTCGATCCAGCCGTGCTCCGCTTCCCTCACTCGGCCGCGTACTTCTCCGATACCGGCGCCGGCGGCGACAGCATGGCGAAATCGAGCCCCGTCAGGGTGGCGACCAGCCGGTCGATCAACTGGCGCATGGCGCCGAAGCCGGCATTCTTCTCGAGCGTCACCTCGTTCATATAGAGGTGGCGGCTGAGTTCGATCTGCAGGGCGTGCACGCCATGCTGCGGCCGGCCATAGGTGCGGGTGCAGAAACCGCCCGCATAGGGACGGTTGCGCGCGACGCGCAGCCCGGCGCCGGCAAACACCATCTCGGCGAGATCGGCCAGAATCGGTGCGCAGGTGGTGCCGTAGCGATCGCCGAGCACCACGTCGGGGCCGAGCCGGTCGCCGCTGCGCGACAGCCGCGGCATGGAATGGCAATCGATCAGGACGGCCACGCCGAAGCTGCCATAGGCTTCGGTCAGCAAGCGCTGCATGGTGGCGTGGTAAGGCTGGTAGATGCCCTCGATGCGCATGCGCGCGTCGTCGAGCGTCAGCCGCTCCTTATAGATCGGCTTGTTCTCAGCCACCACGCGGGCAAGCGTGCCGAGCCCCGCAGCGACGCGCGGGCTGGTGGTGTTGAAGCGCTCCGACAGCGGCTCGACGAACATGGTGGGGTCGAGTTCCCACGGCTCACGGTTCACATCGAGATAGGCGCGGGGAAAATGCGCACGGATCAGCGGCGCGCCCAGATGCGGCGCCCGCTGGAACAGCTCGTCGACGAAGGCATCCTCGGATTGACGGATCGACAGGTGGTCGAGACGGGTCATGGCGAGGAAGCGCTCGGGGTAATCGCGGCCGGAATGTGCGGAATTGAACACCAGAGGCGCCATCACCCGGCGGGGCCGGATGGTTTCGAATGCTGGCCTGTCCCAATAGTCGGACTGCACCGGGTCTCCCTTCAGCGCCGAAGCGCTGTCTCACCCCCGCACTTTGCCGCGCGCCCGGCGGAAAGTCCATAAGTCCGAGAGGGGCATGTTCACACTTACCTGCCATGGGTTCTCGATCGAGAAAACTTGCATTAAACATCACCCATTAGAGTTCCGCGGCAGAACGCCGTCGATGGGGCGCCAAGGGGACATGATGAAGCGCATTCTGCTCGCTGAAGACGATAACGACATGCGCCAGTTCCTCACCCGCGCGCTGAAGACCGCCGGCTATGAGGTGGTCTCGTTCGACAATGGCAGGTCGGCCTACGAGCGGCTGCGCGAGGAGCCGTTCTCGCTGCTGCTCAGTGACATCGTGATGCCGGAGATGGACGGAATCGAACTGGCGCGCCGCGCCACCGAGCTCGATCCCGACCTCAAGGTGATGTTCATCACCGGATTTGCCGCCGTGGCGCTGAACCCCGACTCCGAAGCCCCCAAGGATGCCTCGGTGCTGAGCAAACCCTTCCATCTCAAGGATCTGGTGCACGAGGTCGAACGCCTGCTGGCGGCCTGATCCCGCGGGCGGCCCGTCCCTGGCGTGGTTCCGGCGGCGGCGCGCCGCAGGCTGGAGCCGGGTCTGACGGGGGCCTCCGACAGGCAGTTTTCCCAAGCCGGAATTGACCCTTGACCGGCGAGCGGGTTTTATGGTCTACCGCGCTCCCAACGACGGGCGCAGCCCGAAGTTGACGGTGAAGTGATGGGTGTATAGCTCAGCGGGAGAGCACTACCTTGACATGGTAGGGGTCACAGGTTCAATCCCTGTTACACCCACCATCCCTCGCCGCAAGGACTCCCGAAGTCCTTGAATATGCCGATGAAATCGGCGCCGCAGTTTGGTCGCGACAGACGATGTCGTGACCCGAACGGATGGGTGTGTAGCTCAGCGGGAGAGCATCGCCTTCACACGGCGGGGGTCACAGGTTCAATCCCTGTCACACCCACCATCCAACGAGCCCCTGGCGCCGACCGGCTGCCGGGGGTTTGCTTTTTGCGGTGGGTGGTGCGAGTCCCTTGCCGCTGTCGGGTCTGCGCCTGAACGTTCTCGACGGCCAGATGTCCGGCCCCTTCTATCCGGGGTCGACCTGCCCGGGTGCGTCTCGGCCAGCTCAGTGTTCAGAGATCAGCGACGCTGCCCCGGCTCATGATGGGCAGGTGCATTTTCCATCAAAATTCCTTGATGGTGCCTTGAAATTGCCACCCCAAAACCAGGTGTGGCGCGAATGGCACGACTCTTTCCCGGAGGGGGCTCGCGTGAACAGTTTGTTAGCACGTGAGGTCGCTTTTCCATCCGACACGGGCTACGTGAAGGCCCTCTCTCTAGGAGTCGACTAAATGAATCGTTTTGCAATCGCTCTGCTGGCCGGTGTGGCTGGCGTCTCCGTGATGTCCTCGGCTTTCGCCGCTGACCTCATCATTTCCGAGCCCGCTCCGGCGGTCGGCGTTGTCTCCACTTCGGGCGGCAACTGGGACGGCCTGTTCCTCGGCGCCTTCGCCGGCTATGGCTGGGGCACCCTGACCGACGAAGACGGCTATTTCGATCCCGCCGGCACCGAATATGACCCGACCGGCTGGCAGGTCGGCGTTGCCGCCGGCGTGAACTTCACCGTCTCGGAAGCCATCGTTGCCGGCCTCGTGGCCGACATCGCCTGGTCGGATCTCGGCGGCGACTTCGTCGGTGGCGATCTCACCTCCAAGACCGACTGGCAGGGTAGCATCCGTGGCCGCATCGGCTTCGACGGCGGTGCGTTCCTCCCGTACGTGACCGGCGGTCTGGCGTTCGCGAACAACACGCTCACCGACAACGTGACCCCGATCGAAGACACCCAGACCCATATCGGCTGGACCCTCGGCGCCGGTGTCGAGTTTGCCGTTGCCGACAACGTGTCGCTCGACCTGCAGTACCGCTACTCGGACTTCGGCAAGAAGACCTACGACCTGAACGTTCCGACCGACTACAGCCTGACCTCGCATGCGGTCACGGCCGGTATCAACTTCCGCTTCTGATTTCCGCCCTCAGCCTTTTCGAGGCTGAACGGTCATCACATCGGCCCCGCCCGGCGCAAGCCGCGGCGGGGTTTGATTTTTCCGGCGACTTCGACAATCCGGCCCCTGCAACGCGCAACATCGACCGACGTCGCCACGCTTGTGTCTGAAATGCGGCAAAATATAGATTTACAACGTCATTAAGAACCTAAGCCTTATGTGTGTCCTGAGGGTGACACTTCGTGGCTAAGCTGTGCGTTGCTGGCGTCAGCGGGTTCACTTTCGGGGAAACGAGCGTATCTTGCAGAGGTTATTTTCCGGAGGCCATCCAATGAACCGTCTTGCCATCTCCCTGCTCACCGGCGTCGCCGCCCTGGGCTTCATCTCGTCGGTCCAGGCGGCCGATCTCATCATTTCCGAGCCCGCGCCCGTGGTTGGCGTCGTCAATACCGGCGGCAACTGGGATGGCGTCTATGTGGGCGCCTTTGCCGGCTATGGCTGGGGCACGCTGACGGAAGAAGACGGCGTCTTCGCTCCTCCGGGCACCGACTATGACATTTCGGGCTGGCAGCTGGGCGTTGCCGCCGGCGCGAACTTCACCATTTCCGAAGCGATCGTGGCTGGCCTCGTCGCCGACATCGCCTGGGCGGACATTGGCGGTTCTAACGACGACTTCGCCCCGCTCGAGTACAACATCAACTGGCTCGCCAGCGTTCGCGGCCGTCTCGGCTTTGACGGCGGGGCGTTCCTGCCCTACCTGACCGCCGGTCTGGCGGTTGCCAACAACACTGTCGGTATCGATGGTGGCGGGCCTGACGACACCCAGACCCATATCGGTTGGACGGTGGGTGCCGGCGTCGAGTTCGCCGTCGCCGACAATATCTCGCTCGACCTGCTGTACCGCTACAGCGACTACGGCAGCAAGACCTACGCCTTCGATGGCGGCGTGTCGGACTTCAACCTGACCGCGCACACCATCTCGGCCGGCGTGAACTTCAAGTTCTGATTGCCGCTCAGCCTCGGCTGATCCGTCGCGCTGTTAACCCCGCCGTGGCCCTTGGCTGCGGCGGGGTTTCTTGCATCCCGAGCCGGCCTCCGGCCGACGCCGGCCGCTGTCGATCTCAGGCGAGCTGTCACCGTTCATTCACAGCTGTTGCGCAATTGCCCTTGCAAGATCGGCAAAACAGTCCCACCTTCGCTGTCATGTTCAACCAGCAGAAGGAGGTGGTCCAAGTGTCTCATCAGAAATCGTCGATTTCGAAGGGTCTTGGAGTCTCCGTTAGTTCGGAGCAGCCTCTGGCCTGATCGAAGGCACCTCGTCCCGTCAGGCGACCTCTTGTCGCCCTCAGGACAATGACTGCTTCGAAAGCCACGAAATCGGAAAGGGTCGCCTCAGGGCGGCCCTTTCTTTTTGTCTCGCTGGTGGAATGTGTCTGCGAGGCGGCCGTGGAACTCACCCAGACCACTTCGCTGCGCGGCCGCCTCGGTCATAATGGCGGGGCGTTCATGCCTTACCTGACTGCCGGTCTGGCGTTTGACCAGGGCCATGCTCTGCCGCCCGATGTCATCAATATGCATGTCGGCTGGACTATCGGAGCCGGCGTCGAGTTTGCCGTCAGCGATGCGCTGTCGGTCGATCTGCTGTACCGCTACACCGATCTGGCGCCGCAGAACTACGCCGGTCCCGACCTCGGCTTCGAAACCCATTCGGTTACTGCGGGCCTGAACTGGTCGTTCTGAGACCACTTGTCCTGCTGAGATGAGGCCGTCCGCTGGGCGGCCTTTTTCTTTTGCCGCGCGCCAATGCGCCGTGAAATTGTGTCGTCGGCGCAACAGTGGCGATATTTTGGCGAAACAGTGGTGAACCGAGACGGTTGTGATTTGTTTGGCAACACTCGGTGCCTGATGGTGAAGCCATCGTATTGGAGGTTGATATGACTAGGTTTGCACTGCTGCTGGCCGCAGGTGTTTCGGCGGTCGCGATTTCTTCGGCGGCACATGCCGCTGATCTCATCATTGATGAGCCCGCTGCTGGCGTCGTCGACGTCTCCGGCAACTGGGACGGGCCCTACATCGGCGTATTTGCTGGTTACGGTGCAGGCACCTACGAGGAAGCTGCGGGTTTCGAGGCCGACACCTCGGGCTGGCTCGCAGGCGTCGCTCTGGGCGCGAATTTCACCGTCACCGACGGCATTGTGGCTGGCATCGTCGGTGACATCGCCTGGTCGAATATTGGGTTCGAAGACGTCTTTGGTGACGCCAATATCGACTGGGTCGGCTCACTTCGCGGTCGTCTGGGTTTTGATGGCGGCGCGTTCCTGCCGTACCTCACCGCTGGTCTGGCCGTCGCTGGCGCCACCGTCCACAACAACATTTCGGGTCTGTCGGATTCGGGTACCCATGTCGGCTGGACCGTCGGCGCCGGCGTCGAGTTTGCGGCGACCGAGAACCTGTCGATCGACCTGCTGTACCGTTATTCCGACTACGGCGATCAGACCTACAATGTCGGCTTTGCCGATTTCGATGCGGGGTTCAAAACCCATCAGATCACCGTCGGGCTCAACTGGTCGTTCTGACGCCGGTTATTGCTGCTCGATCCGGAAGGGCCGCCCATTGGGCGGCCCTTGCTTTTGGCCGATCGACCTCCAAACCATTCGTTAACCAAGTCCTGACGGTTACCGCGGCGTAAAGGAATTGTTTGCAACTTGGATTCGATTCATGCGGGCACGTAATCCGTTCCCTTCGTGTACCTTGGAGGCACATCATGAACCGTTTCTCTCTTACTCTCCTGGCGGGCGTTGCCGTGCTGTCCATGGCTTCGGCGGCTTCGGCAGCTGATCTGCTGGTGCGTCAGCAGCCGTCCATGCCGGGCTTCGTCGACATGGGCAGCAGCGGTGGCTGGGATGGCGCCTATATCGGCGGTTTCGTCGGCTATGGCTGGGGCACCGCCTCGGACGACAACACTCCGCTCGATCTGCTCTCGTCCAGCGAACTCGATCTCTCCGGCTGGACCGCCGGCGCGACCCTGGGCGCCAACTTCACCGTCGCTCCGGGCTTCGTGCTGGGCGCGGCCGGTGACCTGGCCTGGAACGGCATTGGCGGTTTTGACGGTGGCGTGGTCCCGGGCGTGGACGTCGACATCAACTGGAACGGCTCGCTGCGTGGCCGCGCCGGCTTCGACGGCGGCGCCTTCATGCCCTACCTGACGGCTGGTCTCGCCTTCGCCGGCGCAACCGCCAGCAGCGGCGGCACCGACAGCACTCAGATGCATTTCGGCTGGACCGCCGGCGCCGGTGTGGAAGTTGCCGCTACCGACCAGATCTCGGTCGACCTGCAGTACCGCTACTCGGATTACGGCAAGGCCACCTACGACCTGAACGGCGGCTCGGAACTCGGCCTCACCACACATTCGCTCACCGCCGGCGTGAACTTCAAGTTCTAAGCCGAGCTTGGGCAAGTCTTTCGAAAGGGCCGCCTTGTGCGGCCCTTTCTCGTTGCAGGGGGCACGCGGCCGCATGTGTGGCGAGCAGGTGACACCATGGCGACTTTTCGGTGGGACACCGGTAATTCCTATCGCTTCGATCGAGATTTGCGACTAAGCGACCCGGACTTCTAGGAGACTCACATGAATCGCTTTGTAATTGCTCTGCTTTCCGGCGTTGCCGGGCTCGCCCTCGTGTCGGGCGCCCAAGCGGCTGACCTGATCATCGACCAGCCGGCTGCCGGCGTCGTCGAGGCGGCAAGCGGCAACTGGGACGGCCTGTATGTCGGCGCTTTCGTCGGCGGTCTGGGCGGCACCTTCGAGGACGAGTCCTCGGATGAGTACGATGTCAGCGGCTGGCTCGCCGGTGTGAACCTCGGCGCCAACTTCACCGTTGCCGATGGCATCGTGCTCGGCGTGGTGGGCGACGTTGCCTGGAGCAACGCCGAGAACCAGGACAACCTGCCGCTGTCCGTCGATTGGACCGCTTCGCTGCGTGGCCGCCTCGGCTTCGACGGCGGCTCGTTCCTGCCGTACCTGACCGCCGGTCTGGCGGTTGCCGGCGGCGAGATCGAGGGCATCAACGAGACCCATTTCGGCTGGACCGTCGGCGCCGGTGTCGAGTTCGCCGTTGCGGACAACATCTCGGTCGACCTGCTGTACCGCTACTCGGACTACGGCACTGCCACCTACAGCAACGAAGATTTCGGCCTGACCTCGCATGCCGTCACCGTCGGCCTGAACTTCAAGTTCTAAGCCTCGCTGATCGACTGAATCGAGCGGCCGCCCCTGAGGGGCGGCCGTTTTTGTTTGCCGAGGTTTCGACCGTCGCGCGCTGAGATGGCCTGCATCCGCCATCTCCACTGACGGCGGGGGACGGTTGTCGCGGACCCCGTGGCGACATGGGATGAAATTGCTTCTCGACGGCTGGCATCGTCTGCCGTCTCGCAGACGGCCCCCAGGACAGCGAAGTTGGCTGGAGTTTCAGCGACTTACCGCTGATCTCAACCGAAGTTCTGACTCGGCGGCGAGCGATTGACGAGCGGTTTGGTCGCTTTCGGCGAGCGTGGTTTTTTGTTCGCGCCGCGGCATATCTGTGGCGTCGCCGCAACTGCGCCAGAAAAATGGCAGGCGGCGGCGCGTACTACTTATCCTGTGTGATGCGATGCTGTATTGAACGGAGATCGATTGATGGAGGCATCACGTGAATCGCGTTGCTCTAATTCTTGCGGCCGGCATTTCGAGCCTGGTTGTCGCGCCTGCTGTTCAGGCTGCGGACCTTATTGTGGATGAACCAGCCGAGGTCGGTGTCGTCGATGTTTCGGGCAACTGGGCCGGGGCATATGTCGGCGTTTTTGCCGGCTACGGGTGGGGCACCTACGATGACAATGGCCCGGCAGGTCCCGATAACGGTCTGGGCGGCGGGCTGGTCGGCCTGACGGCTGGTTACAATTTCGCGGTGACCGACGGGATTGTCGCAGGTGTCGTGGCCGACGTGGCCTGGTCGGACATCAGCTACGGCTATGACTTTCCCGGGGTCGAGTTCGACTTCAGGGCCGACTGGGTGGGTTCGCTGCGCGGCAAGCTGGGCTTTGACGGCGGGTTGTTCCTTCCCTATCTGACGGCCGGTCTCGCGGTCGCAGGGACCTCGGCCTTCTACGATGATGGTTTCTTTCTCGTAGACGAGTCCCAGACGCATGTCGGTTGGACCGTGGGTGCCGGTCTCGAGGTGGCTGTTGCCGACAACCTGTCGATCGACATGCTGTACCGCTACTCGGACTATGGTGACGTGACCTATGGTGGCGTCACGGCTCCGCCCTATGATGCGAGCTTCACCACCCACCAGATCACCGCCGGTCTCAACTGGCGTTTCTGATCCAACCGCACAGTCAAGTCAGACGGCCGTCCCTCGGGGCGGCCGTTCTCTTTTTGCATTCGGCGCGCAACACGACTATGTAGCGGCCTTCCACATTTCGAGCCCGTCGATGAACGCCCTGACTGCCACGGCGCCTGCCGCAAAACTGCTGCCCTACCAGTCGCGCCGGACCTTCGCGATCATCTCGCATCCGGATGCCGGCAAGACCACGCTGACCGAGAAGCTGCTGGCGTCATCGGGCGCGATCCAGCAGGCCGGGCAGGTGCGGCACCGCGCCAACCAGCGCGCCACCCGCTCGGACTGGATGGAAATCGAGCGGCAGCGCGGCATCTCGATCACCTCGTCGGTGATGACGTTCGAGCACCTGGGCCTGACCTTCAACCTGCTCGATACGCCCGGCCACTCGGATTTCTCCGAGGACACCTATCGCACGCTGACCGCCGTCGATGCGGCCATCATGGTGATCGACGTCGCCAAGGGCATCGAAGCGCAGACGCTGAAGCTGTTCGAGGTCTGCCGGCTGCGCGACATCCCGATCATCACCTTCGCCAACAAGGTCGATCGCGAAGGCAAGGACCCGGTCGAGATTCTCGACGAGATCGCCTCCACCCTGGCGCTCGATGTGTCGCCGGTGGTCTGGCCGCTGGGCGGCGGTGTCGATTTCCGGGGCATTGTCGATCTCACCGCCGGGGTGGTGAAGCGGCCCGATGGCCAGGTCTGGAAGAGCTTCACCGATGTCGCCGATCTTGCCCGCGACAACGAGTTCGCCATGGATCCGGTGATCATGGCGAGCCTCGAGAATCTCGAACTGGCGCGCGCCGGCTTTCCCGAGTTCGACCACGAAATCTACCTCGCCGGCCACCTGACGCCGGTGATCTTCGGTTCGGCGCTGAAATCGGTGTCCGTTCCGGAAATGCTGGCGGCGCTGGGCGCCTGGGCGCCCGAGCCTCGGCCGCAGCCGGCCGAGCCCAAGCCGATCGCGCCCGATGACCCCAAGGTTTCGGGCTTCGTGTTCAAGGTCCAGGCCAACATGGACCAGAACCATCGTGACCGGATTGCCTTCGTGCGACTCAGCTCGGGCACCTTCAAGCGCGGCATGCGTCTGAAGAACGTACGCACCGGCAAGGACATGGCGGTGAGTAACCCGATGTTCTTCTTCGGCCATGATCGCGAGCTGGCCGAAGAAGCGGTGGCCGGCGACATTGTCGGCATCCCCAATCATGGCGCGCTCAGCGTCGGCGACACGCTGACCGAGGGTGCCAATATCAAGGTGACAGGCATTCCGAACTTCGCGCCGGAAATCATCCGTCGCGTCCGGCTCACCGATCCGATGAAAGCCAAACAGCTCGCCAAGGCGCTCAGTGACCTGGCCGAGGAAGGTGTGGCGCAGATCTTCCGCCGCATGGTGGGCGCCGACTATATCGTGGGCGTCGTCGGCCAGCTCCAGCTCGAAGTGCTGCAGTCGCGCATCCAGACCGAATACAACGTGCCGATCAGCTTCGAGTCGATCAATTTCGAGCTGGCGCGCTGGATCGTCTCCGAAGACAAGGCAGAGCTGGCGCGCTTCATTTCCACCAACAAGCTGGAAATGGCCGAGGACAAATATGGCGACCCGGTCTACCTGGCACAGTCGACCTGGTGGCTGGGCCGCGCCGAGCGCGATTACCCCAAGTTGCAGTTCCTGACGACGAAGGAACGACACTAGAACTGACGGCTACGCCCAGGTTGCGCTGAGGCTTTGCACCGATCGAACTTCGAGATAGCGTCCTGCCAAGAAGGCTTGGGGGCTATTTTGTTGCAGTACAAATATCTCATCGTCGCGGTTTGCTTGATCTTGCCGTTACCGGTGGTAGCGCAAGAGACGGCGCCAGATCTTTACGAACAGATGGCGGCGCTGCCTTGGCAGAGCTATCCGGCCGTCGGCGAGATTGGCGGAACCTCGGAAATCAAGCTTGACGGCGACCTGCTGTTTCTTGGGCCGCAGCACAGCAAGAAATTCCTGAAACTCAACGGCAATCCCGAATGGGATGGTGCTCACACGATAATGCCGACGAGCGGGCTATGGTTCGCCATCCTCAGCTACGAGGATTCAGGGCATGTGAAGGACGACGACAAAATCGACGCCGCGAGCCTGCTGTCCACCCTCAAGGAGCAGAATCGGGCTGGCCAGGAAGAGCGCCGCAAGCTTGGCTACGACGCGCTGGTGCTCGATGACTGGGCGATCCCGCCGCACTATGACGAGACCAGCCATCGGCTGGAATGGGGCACCAGGATCCACGTCGAAGGCACCGACGAGCAGGTGGTGAACTATACCGCCCGGTTGCTGGGACGGACCGGGCTGACCTCTGCGGTACTGGTCACCGACGCCGAGTCGCTGACCCAGAGCGTGAACGAGTTCCATGCTGCGCTTGCTGGCTTCAGCTACAACTCAGGACAGACCTACGGTGAGTACAAGCAGGGCGACAAGCTGGCCGAGTACGGCCTTGTTGCCCTGATCGCCGGCGGCGCGGCCGCGGTCGCCACCAAGTCTGGCTTCCTCAAGACGTTCGGGATCGCCATCGTCGCCGGGCTCGCCGCTATCGGCGGCGCCGTGACGACTTTCTTCCGCAAGCTGTTTCGCAAGAAGAGCAGTTGAGCGCGTTGATCGGTGACTACAGCCTGTGGCTGCTATGCGCGGCCTTTTACGTCTTTGACTGTGTCACCCGGTTACGGCCGGACAGCATGGTCCTGCGACAGGACTGGCGGGGGATCTGGCGCCCGGTGCTGCCCTGGCTCGGCGGACAGGCGCGATCGAGACGCTTCGGCATGTTGCCGTTGTTCGCACCAACCCGTCCGGCCGTGGCGCTGCGATGGTTTCGCGACGGGGCGGAGGCGCCGTCGAAACGGCGCGAGCTCAACGACTTCGTCCACAGCGCCGCGCCTCTCGGTTTCGTGGCACAGTTTGCGTTCCTGTCGCTGTTCTTCGTCGCCCCGCTGCTTACGGCGACGCGCGGCCTCTACTTTGCAGTCCTCGTCGCGCTCGGCTGCCACCTCGCAGCAATAGTCGCACTCGCCATCCTGCTCTGGCTGCGCCGCAGGCGTTGGCAGATGAGCGCCCTGTCAGCGGCCGCGTTGTGGTTCGAGTGCCTGGTCTGTCCCAGCTACCTCGCCAATGCGCGCCGCCGCATGATGCTGGGGCGGCATTGGCTGGAATGCGACGCCGACCAGCTTCTGGCCCGATACCGGGCATGGCAAACGCCCTCGGACAGCCGGCGGCTCGAGGCCTATGCCGAGGAGCTGCGCGAAGATGGCGATCTGGATGACCGGCAGTTCGCCGATGTCCTGTCCCGTCTTATCCCCGCCAGTTCGCAGGTCTAGCGGGTGCGAGGCGCTGGCGCCAACCTCCTCACTCGCCTTGTGATCTCCACGTTCGGCCCCTATCTCCGCCGGGCGAGCGGGGAGGGGCTGATGGCGAACGAGTGGGCACTGGTAGCGGCACCGGTTCGCGCCATTTACGGCCGGTTCTGGCGGGAATCGCGGCTGGCGCTGGGTGGCATCGCGCTGATGGTGCTCTTGGCGGCGCTCGGCCAGGTGGCGACGCCCTATCTGTTCTCGCGGCTGATCGACTCGCTGAACTCCAATCTGGTGCCCGCCGGCATCGTCATGGCGTTCGTCGTCTATGCGGTGCTGCGCGGCGCTTCGAGCGCCGTGTCGCAGGCGACCCAGTACATGGCCTGGGGCGTGGCGCAGGGGCTCAACTTCATCGTCGGCACCAGTTTCTTCGAGCGCATCCTCAACAAGCGGGTGTCGTTCTTCATCGAGCACAACCCGGTCGAGATCCAGAAGGCGCGCTCGGAGGGCGAGCGCTCGCTGTTCGTTTTCGTGCAGCTGGGAATCATCGTGTTCCTGCCGGCGCTACTCGGCATCGTGCTGGGTGTCGGCGTGCTTGGGGCAGTGATCAACCTTGAGATCGTTGCCATCGTTCTCGTCTACGGCGCGGCCTTCATCACCTTCACCTATCTCGCCAACCGCTGGACCCGGCCGTTCCTCGACAAGGCCATCGAGGCCGACCAGGAGAATGCGGCGTTTGTCGGCAACGCCATCACTGCCATGGAAACGTTGCGCTATTTCAACGGCGACAAGTGGATCGGCGACAATTTCGCGCGGAAGGCCGGTGAAGTGCGCGGCGCCTGGCGGCAGTGGACGGTTCGTCACCTGAGCTATGCGTTCGGCTTCGGCGCGGCGTTGGCGGTGCAACTGGCGGTGACCTTCCTGCTGCTGATTCCGCGCTATGAAGCCGGCCAGCTCAGCGTCGGCGACATCGTCCTGATCAACACGCTGATGATCCAGCTGAACCAGCCGTTCGAGATGATCGGCTCGGCCATCGACGATATCGTGCGCGCCTATTCCGGCTTCCTGCCATTTGCCCGGATGTGGGCAGAGCCGGAGGATACCGATGCCGCCGGGCGTCTGCCGGCGGGGCCCGGCCGGCTGGAATTTGCCCATGTCGGCCAGCGCTATGGCGATACGCCGGTGGTCGAGGATGTGAGCTTTATCGCCGAGCGCGGCCGGCTGACCTTCATCACCGGCCCAACCGGCGCGGGCAAGTCGACGCTGTTCAAGCTGGCGTTGAAGGCGCTGGAGCCGGAACAGGGGAGTATCACGGTCGACGGCACCGATCTCGCCACGGTCAGCCGGGCCAGCTGGTATGCAGCGATCGGCGTGGTGCCGCAGGAGGTGATGCTGCTCAACGACACGCTGGCTGCCAATATCGTGCTGGGGCGCGAGCGCGATGCCGCAAAGCTCGAGCGCGCCACCCGGCTGGCTTCGATCCACAAGTTCATCACCGGGCTGCCAGAGGGGTTCGAGACCACGGTCGGCGAACGCGGGCTGAAGCTCTCGGGGGGCGAGCGGCAGCGCATCGCCATCGCCCGGGCGCTCTACGACAAACCGGAGTTCCTGTTTCTCGACGAAGCGAGCTCGGCGCTCGACGAAGCGACCGAGGCGACGATCATGGCAGAGCTGCGTGGCCTCAGTGCCGAGACCACCATCATCGCCATCACCCACCGCAAGTCGGTGATAGCGGAGACCGACACCGTCATTCGCCTAAAAGCGAGGAAGCCGAAAGGCGAAAGCACTTTGCAGGGCGAGGTTGGGGCGGCTATCTGAGGCACGTGAACAGGGAGTGGATCTGATGGAACGACGCAAACTCGGCAAGACCGGCTACGAAGTCTCGGAGATCGGCCTGGGCACCTGGCAGTTGGGCGAAAGCTTCGGTCAGCTCAACGATGAGACAGCCGCCGAAATCCTCAAGACCGCCCGCAGCGCAGAGGTGAATTTCTGGGATACCGCCGACGTCTATGGTGGTGGCCAGTCCGAGCGGCGCATCGGTGAATTCAAGGACAAGAAGGGCGTGTTCGTTGCCACCAAGCTGGGGCGCAACGGCGAGATCTTCCCGAACAAGACCGGCTACAACAAGAAGAACATCAAGGAGAGCCTCGCGGGCTCCTTGAAGCGGTTGGGGGTCGAGACGCTGGACCTGGCGCAGCTCCACACCATCCCCACCGAAGTGCTGCGCGACGGCGAAGTCTTCACCATCATGGACGACCTGCGCGATGCGGGGATGATGCGGCACTGGGGCGCCAGCGTCGAGAATGTCGAGGAAGCGCTGCTGGCCATGCAATCGGATGGCTGCACGACGCTGCAGATCATCTTCAACCTGTTCCGGCAGGATTACATCACCGAGGTGTTCCCGACCGCCACCAAACGCAATGTCGGGATCATCGTGCGCCTGCCGCTGGCCTCGGGGCTACTGTCGGGCAAGTGGAACAAGGATACGAAGTTTGCCGCGACCGACCATCGCAACTTCAACGCCAATGGCGAGAAGTTCAATGTCGGCGAGACTTTCTCCGGGTTGCCGTTCGACAAGGGCGTCGGCTTTGCGGCGGAGCTGAAGCAGATGGTGCCCGCGAGCATTCCGCTCAGCCAGTTCGCGCTGCGCTGGATCCTCGACCAGCCGGCGGTGTCGACGATCATCGCCGGGGTGACGCGGCCGGACCAGTTGCGCGCCAATGTCGACGCGACGCGGCGTGACCCGGTGGAGCCGGCCTTGGCCGAGAAGCTCAGCGGCTGGTACGAGGAGAAGGTGCGGCCGGAGATCCGCGGGCGGATTTGAGGGTGGAGGACCGATAGAGACGGGCCCCTCCTTAGCCATTCGAGCGTAGCTCTCATGGCCTTCTCCCCTCAAATCGCTCCACTGGAGCGATTTGCCCTGCGGGACGGCTCGAAGTCCCCCATGAAGGGGAGGTGCCGCGTCGGTGCATCTGGCACGATCGAGCCACAAACTCGACTCTTCACCTCCCCCTCATGGGGGAGGCCGGGAGGGGGCCGTCTCTCTCAGCCGGCCAAGACCTCCCCATCCGCCTAGCCCCCCTTCCATCCACCGCCGCCGCTGCCTAAGTTAGCTTCACCCTCCCACCACCTTGAGTACCTCTATGTCCGAGCATCCCGCCTTCGAACTCGTCCGCGAACAGCAGATCGGCGAGATCAGTTCGCTGGCGCGGTTGTACCGGCACAAGCAGACCGGGGCCGAGGTGCTGAGCCTCATCAATGACGATGAGAACAAGGTGTTCGGCGTGACGCTGAAGACCCCGCCGGAGGATTCGACCGGGGTGGCGCATATCCTCGAACATTCGGTGCTGTGCGGCAGCCGCAAATATCCGGTCAAGAAGCCGTTCGTGGAGCTGTTGAAGGGCTCGCTCCATACCTTCCTCAACGCCATGACCTTCTCGGACAAGACCGCCTATCCGGTGGCGTCGCAGAACCTCAAGGACTTCTACAACCTGGTCGATGTCTATCTCGACGCGGTGTATTTCCCGCTGATTTCCGAGGACACCTTCCGCCAGGAAGGCTGGCACTACGAGCTCGATTCCACCCAGGGGCCGATGGTCTACAAGGGCGTGGTGTTCAACGAGATGAAGGGCGCCTATTCCTCGGCCGCCGCGGTGCTGGGCAAGGTCAGCCAGCTGTCGCTCTATCCCGACACCACCTATGGGGTGAACTCGGGCGGCGATCCCAAGGCTATTCCTGATCTCACCTACGCGTATTTCAAGAACTTCCATTCGAAGTATTACCACCCGTCCAACTCGCGGGTGGTGTTCTACGGCGATGACGACCCGGCACAGCGCCTCGCCATCCTCGAGGAGTATTTCAGCCAGTTCGAGCGCATCGACCCCAAGGCGGAGGTCGGCCTGCAGCCGCGCTGGAGCGCGCCGCGTTCGCTGCACGAAACCTACGCGGCGAGTGAAGCCGAGGCCGGCAAGAAGACCGCCATGGTGTCGGTCAACTGGATGCTCGACGAGGTGACCGATCCCGAGCTCTCCCTGGCGCTGAACGTGCTGGAATCGGTGCTGGTCGGCACGCCCGCCGCGCCGCTGAGGAAGGCGATGATCGATTCCGGACTGGGCGAGGGGCTGACCGGCTCCGGCCTCGCCGACGGCATCCGCCAGCCCTATTTCACCTTCGGGCTCAAGGGCATTGAGGACGATGCCGGCGACAAGGTCGAGCAGTTGATCATTGCGACGCTGGAACGGCTCAGCGCAGAGGGGATCGACCCCAAGACCATCGAAGCGGCGATGAACAGTGCCGAGTTCGCATTGCGCGAGAACAATACCGGCTCGTTCCCGCGCGGTATCGCGCTGATGTTCCGTTCGATGGGCAGCTGGCTCTATGGCGGCGATCCGCTCGAGCCGCTGAGCTTCGAGGCACCGCTCAGCGCCATCAAAGCCAAGCTCGCTGCCGGCGAGCGGGTGTTCGAGACGCTGATCAAGACCCACATCCTCGACAACAAGCACCGCTCGACCGTGCTGCTCACCGCCGACCCGAACAAGGCGGCGGAAGAGGCTGCCGAGGAACGGGCGCGGCTCGATGCTGCGCAGCAGGCGCTTGATCCTGCCGGTATCGCCCAGGTGGCCGAGCAGACCCGCCAGCTCAAGGAGCTGCAGAACGAGGTCGATCCGCCCGAGGCACTGGCAAAAATCCCGACGCTGACGCTCGAGGATCTGCCGCGGGCCAACAAGGCGATCCCGATCGCCCGCGAGGAACTCGAGGGGGTCCCGCTGTTCACTCACGACCTGCCGACCAGCGGCGTGGTCTATCTCGACCTCGGCTTCGACATGAAGGCGCTGCCGGGGCGGCTGCTGTCCTATCTGCCACTGTTCACCCGCGCGCTGACCCAGACCGGCACCGGCAGCGAGGATTTCGTCTCGCTGACCCAGCGCATCGGTCGCACCACCGGCGGGGTCGGCGCCAGCCGCTGGAACTCGACGCGGCGCGACGGCGCGGGCACGGCGGCCTGGATGTTCCTGCGCGGCAAGGCGACGCCGGATCACATCGGCGACATGCTCGCAATCATGCGCGACGTGCTGACCGACGCGCGGCTCGACAACCGCGAACGCATTCGCCAGATGGTGCTCGAGAGCAAGGCCGGGTTCGAGAGTTCGCTTGCCGGCATGGGCAACGGCATCGTCTCGATGCGGGTGCGCGCCGGGTTCAATGAGGCCGATTGGCTGAACGAGAAGCTTGGCGGCGTCAGCCACTATTTCTTCCTCAAGGACCTCGCTGCCCAGATCGACGGCAACTGGCCGGCGGTGCAGGCGGCGCTCGAGGAAATCCGCACGCTCCTCGTCGGCCGCAAAGGGATGATCGTCAATGTGACCGCCGACAGTTTTGCCATCGCGGCGCTGAAGCCGGAGCTGGCGAACTTCATCGCGGCGTTGCCGGCGGGCGCGGGGCCCTCAGCCGAAGGCTGGGGGTTTGCACCTGGTCCGCAATCGGAGGGGCTGACGTTCCCCGGCCAGGTCAACTACGTGGCCAAGGGCGCCAACCTCAAGGCGCTCGGGTTCGAACCCACCGGCGGCACCGCCGTCGCCATCAAGCACCTCAACACCACGTATCTGTGGGACAAGGTGCGGGTCCAGGGCGGCGCCTATGGCGGCTCGTCGGGGCTCGATCCGTTCGCCGGCACGTTCGCCTTCACCTCGTATCGCGACCCCAACCTGGTCGATACCATTGATGTCTATGACAAGGCCTCGACCTTCCTCAAAGACGGGGTGGGCGAGCAGGACCTGGTGCGTTCGGTGATCGGCGTCATCGGCTCGGTCGATACCTATCGGCTGCCCGACGCCAAGGGCTTCACTTCCCTGGTGTGGGAGCTGAGCGGCGACAGCGAGGAGGCGCGCCAGAAGCGCCGCGACGAAATCCTCGGCGCCAGCAACCGCGACTTCAAGGCGCTGGCGGAAGCGCTGGATCAGGTCGCCCGGCAGGGCCAGGTGGTAGTGCTGGGCTCGGAGACCGCCATCAAGGCCGCCAACGACGAGCGCGGTGGCTTCCTCAAGGTAACGAAGGTCCTGTAGCTGAATGGCCTACGCGCTCCACATCGAAAGACCGCAGAACGCCCCCATTTCTCTGGAAGAATGGCTGGAACTCGCCAGATCCGACGCCAGCTTCAGCCCGGAAACCGGCGATCTCACGTCACCGAGCGGGGAGCGCGTTCACATACCAGTAGCTGGGCTGTTCCTGTGGCAGGGTCCAAAAGGGGTAGTGGCGTTGTTCGATTGGCGGCGAGGCAAGGTCTCTGTTGGCAATCCAAGCGAGGCTGCGATAGCCAAGATGGTAGAGGTGGCCGGTCATCTGAAGGCTGCAGTATTTGGGGATGAGGGCGAGGCCTACGGGCCGGACTGACCCGGCGCAGCGCCGCTCGGGCAACGGCGAGCCCCTCAGCCTCCGGCTCTCAGCTAGTCCTTGTACACGCCACCGGTGTCGTCGGTGCCGAACATGTCGTTGCGCGCGACGGTCGCATAGCGGCCGTCTTCCGCCTGCAGGTGCAGCGCCGAGAGAATCTTGCCGAGCATGTTCTGCTCGGTCTTGCCGGTGTGCTGCTTGCTCAGTTCCACCAGGTAGGCCGAGGTCGCATCGAGCCGGCTCGCCATCAGCCAGGCGAGACGGAAGGTCATCGCCTGGTCCTGCTCGAGATATTTGCGCGCATCCATGATGACGCGCACCGTCGCATGGCCGTCGGCCCTGACCGTGGCGCTGTTGCGGGTGCCCAGCACCACCGACATTTCGCCGACGACCGAATTCGGTGACGAGATGCTGGCAATGGCCACGCCATCGCGCTCGACGACGAGCTGCCCGCTTTCGAGCACGAACAGGTCACCGCCTTCGCGGCCCTGCGCGATCAGTACTTCGCCCGGCGCCAGCTTGCGCGTGGGTTGGGCTGCGGCCAGTTCGAGCAGGCTCTCCATTATCGGCTCCGTTGATTGGTGCGCGCAGCCTATTCGGTCAAATGCAACCGGGATAGAGTTCCTTCGTTGGTTTTCATGGCTCATTTCTAGTGGAAGGAAGTAGTTCGGTTCATGGCTTCTCCCTTCCTCGATCGCGATCTCTACGTTCGCCCCATCGATGCCTATATCGATCCGCCGGTGCCGCGGGCCCGGGCGATCATTACCCATGGTCATGCCGATCATGCCCGCTCAGGACACGGCGCGGTGCTGGCGACGCCCGACACCATCGCCATCATGAAAGCCCGCTACGGCGAAGACTCGGCCCGGCAGTTCCAGCCACTCGAATTCGACACGCCGCTGCAGGTCGACGATGTCACCATCACGCTCAAGCCGGCAGGCCATATCCTCGGCTCGGCGCAGGTGCTGATGGAACACCGGGGGCAGCGGATCGTCGTCACCGGCGACTACAAGCGGTTGCCGGACCGGACGGCGCAACCGTTCGAGCTGGCCGAGTGCGACCTGCTGGTCACCGAGGCGACGTTCGGCCTGCCGGTGTTCCAGCACCCCGATCCGCTCGACGAGATCGCCCGGTTGCTGCGTTCGGCGGCGGCGTTTGCCGATCGGGCGCATGTCGTCGGCTGCTACGCGCTGGGCAAGGCGCAGCGGGTGATCGCGTTGCTGCGCGATGCCGGCTATGATGCGCCGATCTACCTGCATGGCGCGATGATCCGGCTGTGCGAACTCTACATCGCCCGCGGCATTCCGCTGGGTGAACTGAGGCCGACGCTCGGCACCGGCAAGCCCGAGCTTGCCGGGCAGATCGTCATCGCGCCGCCCTCCGCCATCAAGGATCGCTGGAGCCGGCGGCTGCCCGATCCGGTGCTCGCCGTGGCCTCAGGCTGGATGAGCGTCAAGCAGCGAGCCCGGCAATCCGGTGTCGAACTGCCGCTGGTCATCTCCGATCACGCCGACTGGAACGAGCTGCGCCAGACCATCGCCGAGACCAAAGCCGGCAAGGTCTGGGTGACGCATGGGCGCGAGGATGCGCTGGTCTACCATTGCCGGCAGCAGGGACTGGAAGCCGAACCGCTGAACATCCAGGCCTTCGAGGAGGGCGAAGAAGGCGAACCCGAGGCGCAGGGGGAGCTGGAGGAGTGAGGCGCTTCGCGCAGTTGATGGAGCTGCTGGCGCTCACCCCGTCGCGCAACCGCAAGCTCGAAGCGTTGACCCAATATTTCCGCGAGACGCCGGACCCGGACCGCGGCTTCGCGCTCGCCATCCTCACCGGCGCCCTGAGCTTCAAGAACGTCAAGCCGGCGATCCTGCGCGATGTCGTCCTCGCCGAGGTCGACCCGCATCTGTTCGCGCTGAGCTACGACTATGTCGGGGATCTTGGCGAGACCATTGCGCTGATCTGGCCGCATCATGGCGGCACCGAACCGCTGCCGTCGCTATCGGACCTGGTCGAGCTGTTCAACATGACCAGCAAGTCCGAACTGCCGCGCCTGATCGGCTCGCTGCTGACCCGGGCGTCGATCAACGAGCGCTGGGCGCTGGTGAAATTCGCCACCGGCGCGCTGCGCATCGGCGTCAATGCACGACTGGCCAAGACCGCCTTGGCCGAGATGAGCGGCAAGGACCTGCAGGAGATCGAGGAAGTGTGGAACGGTCTCACCGTTCCTTACGCAGACCTGTTCGCCTGGCTCAGCGGCAAGGCCGATCGACCGGACATCGACCATACGGCGCGCTTCCATCCGCTGATGCTGTCCAACCCGATCGACGAGAGCAAGGATCTCGAAAAGCTCGACCCAGCCGATTTCGTCGCCGAGTGGAAATGGGACGGCATAAGGGTGCAACTGATCGCCTCGCAGGGCAGGGTGTCGCTGTTCTCGCGGACCGGCGACGATATCGCTGCCGCTTTCCCCGATGTGACGGAGAGTGTCTTCGGCGACGCGGTGCTCGACGGCGAATTGCTGGTCGGAGCGGATTTCGAACCGCTGCCGTTCAACGATCTGCAGCAGCGGCTCAACCGCAAGGTGGCGACGGCCAGGCATCTGGCCGACTATCCCGGGTTCGTCCGCGTCTACGACATGCTGTTCGATGGCAACGAGGATATTCGCGCGCTGGCATGGAGCGAGCGGCGGCAGCGGCTGGAGGCGTGGTTCGCAACGCACCCGCAGACCCGCCTCGACCTGTCGCCGGTGCTTGCCTATCGCGATTGGGACGATCTCGCCGAGATCCGCCGCCGCGGCGCTGCCGAGCAGGGGCACGAAGGGGTGATGGTGAAGCTGAGGAGCGCGCCCTATGTGCCGGGACGGCCGAAGGGCCTGTGGTACAAATGGAAGCGCGATCCGAACGTCGTCGATGCCATCCTGATGTACGCGCAGCGCGGTCACGGCAAGCGCTCGTCGTTCTATTCCGACTATACGTTCGGGGTGTGGAAGGGCAACGAGATCGTGCCGATCGGCAAAGCCTATTTCGGCTTCACCGACGAGGAATTGAAGCATCTCGACAAATGGGTGCGCAACAACACCGTCGCCAGCTTCGGCCCGGTGCGCGAGGTCACCAAGGAACTGGTGTTCGAGGTGGCGTTCGACAGCGCACAGCAATCGGGCCGGCACAAATCCGGCATCGCGCTTCGCTTCCCCCGCATCAACCGGATAAGGTGGGACAAGCCGGCCAGCGAGGCCGCAACGCTCGAAGAAATGCAGGTTTTCCTGACCGCCACATAGGGGCCGCCATGTCGCTCGCCGCCATCGAGAGGAAGATCATCGCGCTCGAAGGCGAAATGCTCGCTGCCGTGACCCGTGAGGATTTCGAGACGGCGGCGCGGCTGCGCGACGAGATCGCCGCGCTGAAGGGCGGCGCGGTTGTCCGCCAGCCGCCGCCGGGCGAGATGGGCCTCGGCACACAGGTCCCGGTGGTCGAGCCGCCCAAGGGCTGGAAGCGGCCGAAGAAGCCGGACCTGATGACGAATGTGAAGCCGCGGAAGCGGTAGCTTCCTCACCTCTCCCTTTGGGGGAGAGGTCGGGCCGGAGGCTCGGGTGAGGGGGCCTTCCCCATGCTCGGTGTTTGCGGCACGGG
>Ga0209933_1001046_pt1 | contig 32909 bp, 32 predicted proteins | sample ThiBiot_300_biof_FD_183944 | JGI IMG/M metagenome (GOLD analysis project Ga0209933, IMG submission 183944) | Wastewater bioreactor microbial communities from Cape Town, South Africa - Thiocy_cont_300_biof (SPAdes) | ecosystem: Engineered > Bioremediation > Thiocyanate > Unclassified | place...
GTGCAGTAGCGCTTTGCAACTGTCCCGAGCGCTTCAATGGTCTCGAATCGTCTCAAACGGCGGTTAATTTTATAGCGCATAAATAAAGGGTTGTGATGAGACGAGACACCATCTGCAAACATAAGATAAAACAGGAGGACTTAGGGGGCACGGGGAGGCCCGCAGCCTTGATGCGATCCGCACAGTCGGAACGGGTCCAGCCCCATTCTCGCAGAGGGTAGCGGCATTCGAACAGCGCGTTCTCGATGGTTGAGGCATGAGCATGACGGCGGCTATCGGCAGGCGAGATGTCGTAACCGATGAGCCGAACGACCTTTGAGCCTGCCGCCCAGGCCGCCCGTGCAGGCTCCCATGTACGCAGATAGGCGTCCTGGGGAGCCACCTTCCATTTCAGCGAGCAGCTGTGCCGGCCCATCGAAATGCTGGGCAAGGTGGCATTGGTCAGGACGTTCTCGAGCAGCGAAAAATAGGGCGGCCAGTGCTTGAACCGTTTGGGCACATAGCGAACGACCTCGTAGGGGATCCCTCGCTGGGCCATCCAGGCGGCGATCATCGCCTGATACTCGTAGGTTTCCGGCTTTTCAGTGCCGGTGTCAGCGGTCAGGACGAGATCAGGTAAGGAGCCGCGCGCCTCGAGCTCGACAAGAATAGCCGTGCTGTCGACGCCGACGCCATAAGCAAGCACCGTCGGGCCACGCCGGGAAAAATCAATGCGATCGATGATGCGCTGAGCTGCAGGATCGCTCATGCATGCCTCCGTGGTAGAATGGGATGCGAGGGGCGCCTGGAGATGTTGGCCAGACGCCGCCTTGGTGCGTCAGCGAGTCAGGCAACCAGAGCCATGGGTTCTGCCGCAGGGGTCAAGGTCAGCTCTCGCCGCAATCTTGCGGCAAACCGTGCCGGGTCGAGCAGATTGATGAGCGGTGCCCGCCGGTCGCGATCACCCCAATGGTCATCCCGGCCTCGGACCCGGCAGTAGGTCACTTCCTCGCCGGGAAACACGATATCGAGCGACAGGCGGACCCTGAGCTCGTCCCCGTGGAGAATGATTTCACCCGACTGCGCCAGCGTACCGCGCCTCGCGGTGAGGGTGTATCCCGAGTCCGGCAATCCCAGCGCATCCGCGAGGGCGCGGAGCGCCACCCGCCCCTCTCGATGGAAGGCCCGTTTCGCGGCCTCGTCATTCGCCACCCCACGATAGGCGAGCGTCGGCAGAGCTGGGACAAGGCGCAACCGATCGATCGCGGCCTCGCACTGTTCCTGCAGGGCATCGATATCCGGAGCAGAGGCGCAGACCGAGTGGAAGTGCCGCACCAGCAGGATAACGGCAGGATCGCTTTCAATAGCGCAACCCGCATTGCGGGCGTCGGTGATCGCGGCCTGCACCGCGTGCAACGTGGCTGGAATTGTGGTGAGCGCGCTCGGGTCGAGCGCCTGCTGAAAGCGGTAGGCGACGTCATAGGTCATCGGGCATCTCCGGCTTCAAGCTCCCATCGAGCTCGACCGGCCTCTTCCCCCTCCCCTTTTTCCCCGACGCGCCGGTGCGTTGCCATCGCCGCTGGGGTTGCCCTTGAAACGACACGTGGAGCCGCCATAAATTTGTTTCGTTCGCGCGGCGGTGCCGCTCGCTGAACCCGTCGCCGGAGATCGAGAGAATGGAGTTTGAAGAGTTAGGGTCCAGGGCAGAGCTGGCCGAACTGGAGGCCGAGCTTAATCGCGAGCGCTGCCAGCCCGATAGCAAGGTGGCGATATGCGACCTTGGTGCGTCAGACGACCTAAATCCACGGTACTTCGTCGCGCGGATCGACGGAAGGCATGCCGGCGGAGCGACCTTCACTCAGACTGATGACGGGGGTTGCGAGCTTCACAAGCTTTACGTCCATCCGGCGTTTCGCCAGCGCGGCGTGGGCGCGGCGCTGGCCGAAAAGGTAATGAAGATCGCCTCCGAGCTGAACTATCCGGAAATCGACATCGAGATGTCAGGCGACAGTCTCGAATTCTGGGATCGATGGGTTGGAGAGCGGCCTTTTGAATATCACGGCACCCGTCAATTCTCGGTGATCCTGAAACCCGGTGGACCCTCAACGGAGGGTTGACCGGTCAGCTTTGTTCACGTTACGTTCAATTCGAACGGAGTGATTCCCATGAAAGCTACGATCTTCCACGACCATTTCGACCTTGATGTAACCCTGCGGGATGCTTCGCTGGATCCCCACACGCGCCCGACCCGCCGCATGATCGCCGGAGCCTCGCTTGGCATGTGTGTCGAAGACGCATATTTCTCGGTTCGGGAGCTGCGTGAGGCCGTCCAGTGGGTGCATGAAGGCGAGATTGCTGGGAAGAAGCGTCTGGCCGCCATTTTGGGGAACGATGGTGCCGACGATTTTCAGCGCTGCATCTACTACTGCCTGGCCGGACGCGGCGTCGTCGCCATGCTGGACGATCTGATGTGGCTCGAGGATTTGCTGGAACGGCGAGGCCGGGTTGCCGGCAAGCTGATGCGGGCAAAGGGTCGCGCCATGCCGCTGATCGATCCTTATGTGTCCAAGGAGCCCGACGGACCCGTCGGCCGAATTGACGCCGATTTCAGGCAGGGCCCGTCCTGGTATCTGGACCCTTCCCTCGCCGACTGACCCGCGCTTCGCATGACAGGCGTTCGCCGCGGCGCCACTTTGCCGGCTCGATCCATCGACCGGCATGCATGCCCGCTTCGGCTTTTTTCGCCGTTGCGAACGCCCGCTGGTATCGCGTGGCACGATCGGGGTCGCTCTTCAGATACTGTACGGCCGGGACGGCGAGCCCGGCCGCAATCAGCCGCTCCCCCAGATCGACGCCCGAAACCTCGACTGTCGCCACCCGGCGCCGATAGGTCCGCCCACTGGCGAGGGTGATGCGCACCTCCTGGTCACGAAGCGCACGGGCCAAATAGTCCTGAGCCGCCTTGCCACACGGCCACCACCCCTGATCGTTCGCGCAAAGCTGGCGCTTCTCGGGCGCATCGAGGCCAAGCAGGCGAAAATCGACGGAGAGTGTATCGCCGTCAATCGCGCGCGCCGCAGCTGCGAAACTGGCTTGGTCGGCCGTCCCCTGCGTCGGCTGCGAGCAGCATCCGATGAGAAAGAGCGGCAACAACAAGGCTAGACGCACAGCAGGACCTCGACTTCATCGTGGCTCGAGGCCTCGGCGGCGGCACGATAGGGCTGGATTGGATTTCCAGTGCGTATGATGCAGGCGCGCTGGCCGGAGATAAAGATCCTGTGCGCAACCCGCTCTGCATGTGCCCGGCTGCACAGCAAGGCGCGCTTGGCAGAGAGCGATGGATCCGGGTTTGAAACAGACATGGGCGGCCTTTCGGTTGAAGATGCCGTAGTGGCGGTCAGCAGAAGCGCGTTTTATGGAGATGCGGTAGCCGCGACCACTTGTCGGATCGCGTAGGACCGTGCGGCGCCCCCGCCGCTCCACCAGAAACTCGCTCCCTTCATGGCCGTCGGTGAAGGTGATCGTCGCGGACAACCGAATACGGTCGCCGTCGGCCAGTTTGCGCGACTTTCGTTCGAGACTGGCACGGCACCGTCGGCGCCAGTCCAGCGCATGGGCGTTCTCGGTCGCGGTCAGCAGGTCGAGGATGGCTGCCGGACACTCGGCCTCATAGGGCCCCATATTTTCCGTCATATCCTTGTACCCAAACACGAGTCCTTCACGGTCGTGGGGGTTCCAACGGACCAGGCATATGATCGCGATAATCTCGCCGCCCTGCCTGTTCGTCATGACCTGGGCGGCGGCGTAGTAGACACGGTTCTGCGGGCAGGACGAAGCGAGTACCCGCAGTCCGGTCGTACCGCCATCATCCAGCGCCCGCTCATAGGTGAACTGCGCGTCGAGATAGGCACTCGCGGACGCATGACCGCCAAGCGATCCACGTTGCATGTAGAGCCAGCCCATTACACGCCCTCCCGCTGTTCGCTGGGCGTTGCCATGTCCTCATCCGGCGCATCGCAAGATGTACCTCCGAAGGCACCGAGAAATGTTATGGCCTGCTCGGCCTTGGCGGCGGCATGGATGATGGCACTCTTGTCGCCCCGAAGGATCGACAGCCAATGGCTCACATAGCTCGCATGGCTTTGATGAAGTTCGTTGGGGAGACCAAGCTCCGCGCAGCCCAGACCTGCCCCGATCTCGGCCACAAGTTCCTCAAATGCGTAAGCCTGATCGCCGAAGCGCTTGCCGAAGGTGCGCGCAAGGCGGCTTGCATGTCCGCTCCAATGGACCGTCTCGTGCAGCCGCGTGCTCGCATACAGATCCATGCTGTCGAAAGATGACGGCCTGGGCATTTGGATATAGTCGAAGGTGGGGCTGAAATAGGCCTCGCTTCCGCCATGGCGAACGGCTGCCGGGATCGGTTCGAAGAAGCGATCGATGACGGCCTGTCGCCCTGAGGGGGTGGGCTCGGGATCCGCCAAGGGCGCGGCATAGTAATAGGCGGGGAGCCCGTCGATCTGGTCGGCATTGAAGACGATGTAATGGCGCAGAAAGCGAATGTTCTTTTCGACCGATGCACCTGTCACCACGTTGGTCTCGGTTTTCTTGAACTGGGAGAAGTAGACCGACACCGCCCCCCGCTCGCCCTTGCGGACATGCCCGCCGAGCTGCTCGGCCTGGCGGAACGTCATCCAGTAGCGCGAGGTGTAGCCCTTGGCGTCGCCCAAAGCCCACAGGTACAGGGTGTTGATGCCAGTATAGGCGGTTCCGCAATGTCTGAGCGGACGTAAGCCCTGCCCCGGGGCGCCTCGCCAGGGTCGCTTCCACGGGGGTACGCCCTGTTCGAGCTTCTCGATGATGAGATTGGTGATTTCGGCGGCAACGTCCCGCCGGGCACTGGTGGGTTTCGGCATGTTAGGATCCGATCGGGATACAAAAAGGACCGCTGGCGCTGCATCGCGCCAGCGGTCCGTTGGGCCAGAAGGTGAAATGCGCGCTCAGACGGCGGCGATCATCTCGTCGGGAGCATCGAGGAGCTCGTCGCAAGCAGCCTCTTCGCCCGCCTCCAGTGCGGCATGCGCCTCCTCGCTCTCGGCCTCGCTTTCGGCGTTCTGGTCATCCTGCGGATCGTCCTGCGCTGACGCGGTGTCGAGGAAGCGCATCGCATCGGGCACCCATTTGAGCGCCGCCTCCTTCACTTCAGCCTCGACCATGGCCTCGCCCGCGAACAGCTTCTCGCAGGTCGAGGAGATATCGGGCTTCTTGGAGGCTGCGTAGCGTCCGGAGACAGCCGGACCGCCGACATCGTGCAGCAGGCTCAGCAGCGCCGCCTTGGGCACCCGATCGAAGAAGTTGACCGAAGTCGGACGCCACCAGGCCGCGACATCGACCTCCATGATCGTTGCGAGGCGGTTCTGAAGGGCGTTCTGCGGCACCGTACCGTAGCCATCCTTGGCTTCGAGCGACATCGCAACGATATAGGCGAGCCATCCAGCCTTCGCATCGTCATCAAGGTCGCGGAACGCCTCGAACCGCGCGACCGGATCGGCCGCTTCGGTCCAGGCCGCCTCCAGCCCGTCCTGCGCCTCCGCCAGGAAGGTGCGCGCGATCGTAGCGGGCTGCTCGCCGACCACAGGGTCCTGCGGAGCCGATGCGCGGATCGTCGAACCATGTTTGGCAAGATACTGGCGCCGCCCATCCACCATGACGAAGATGGCGTAATCGAGCGCCAGCGCCGGATGCTGGATAAGGTTGGCCGCCAGCACGTCGCGGCGTTGCATTGCCAACTCCTCGAAGAGCCGCATGCTGAGTGCCTTTCCGCCCGGAGCAACCGTGTCGGGACGAGGCGTCACGGCCTCGCGCTCGCTGCGGCCAGTGGTCTCGCCGTCAGCATTGCCGCCGTCATCACCGGTTTCGGCGGTGTCATCCAGCAGTGAACCGCTTTCGTCGAGGCGCAGGGGCTGCTCGCTATAATAGGCGGTATCGAGCAGCAGTTCGCCGCGCTGCGTGAGGGTTAGGAATGCTCCGACCAATGGCCGCAAGGCATCCGGCAACACGCTGGGTCTGTCATGCAGCCCGCTGCGCTCCTCAGCGAGCCGGTCATATTCCGCGTCGAGCTCGGCAAAGCGCTCTTCGGCGATGTCCTCGTCGTCCATCTCGGACTGGATCGCTTCGAGCCGGGTGTCGATTGCGTCGAGGTGCAGCCGCTCGTCATCCGTGAAGGGGAGTTGGGGCAGCATGACCCGATAGAGGCCTGCGGCCGCATTATAGGTGTGGGCACTCGCGATGGGGCGAATCCAGGCCAGACCGGTTTCCTCGCCGATGCGCTTGGCCTCCGCCTCCATCTTCTCGCCGCCGAGGCGCTGCGCAATTTCCGGGTTGACCCAGCGATCTCCTCCGTCGCTGAACAGGTCACGATCGACCGCACCGCCGGCGGCAACATAATCCGTCTCCCCAACCAGCAGCGCGACGGGATCATTGGCTTTCATCGTCTCATTGGCAATGGCCCGCCGGATTGCGTCGGCATTGATATAGCTGTGGTGGCTGTAGCTGTTGTAGATGAGGAGCTGCTTTTCGCGGTTCTCAGTCGATGCATAGGCCTTGGCGAGGTCGAGGGTGAGTTCACCTGCTGCAAGCGCGTCGAAGATCGGATCTGCGAGGTTTGCCAGGCGCAACCGCTGCTCGATGAAGCGACGGGTCTGCCCGAACCGCTTTGCGACCGCATCGACGTCGCCATCCACCCCAAGGAAGTGCTGGAAGGCCCGGCACTCTTCGGCCGGGGACAGCTTGAGCTGGTGGAAATTGGCCGCGAGCGAAGTCTCGCTCAGAGCCGCATCGCTGTCCTTGAGCACAAGAACGGGCACGTCGAAGCTGTCGGCGTCGATGGTGCCGCGCTCGGCGAGCAGCAGCAGGCCGCGCAACCGCCGTCCACCATCGAACACCTCGAATGTACCGCGCGGCCTGGCTGGCGTGACAAGAAGGTTCTGGAGAACACCGCGCGCCTCGATGTCGGCCGCCATCGGCTCGATCGCGAGATCCTTTTCCGGTGCAGTGCGGACATTGATGGGCGAGAGGCGAAGCTTCGCCAGTTTGACGGTCTGAATCATGAGGGCAACTCCTTCTGGCATCCGGACCAATCCGGACATCACCCTCGATCCCCCTTCCCTCTTTCCCTGGGCCACCTTCGGGAGGCTGCGAAAGGGCGCCGGGCGTTGCGAGCAGTCCGCGCTTCCAAAATTGGCGACGGCCGCCTATGGCAATGCCTTCTCGCGGAGACGCGAGCGGGGCGTGGAAACCTCGAAGAGCAAGAGCCGGTCTCGTTCAAAACCGGGTGGCGGGCGCGTATGTCCAGGCCACCCGGCTAAAGGCGTTCGCGCCTAGCTTGCTCTAGGTTTCCAACACCCGGTTCCGAAGCGACGACGCGCCATTCGGGCGCGTCGCCGGCTTCCAGGGGGGGATATGGACGCTCGCGATGAGAGGCCTTGGCTGGCCATCGGTTTGATGCGCAAGGCAGCGCAGATCCTCGACGCCGCAAATGCGTGCCATGCTGCGTCCCTGGCACGGTCGGCCACCATCGCAATACTCACCGACCTGGGGCTTGAGCCCGAGGAGGAGCTTGACCCGGACCTGGCCACTCTCGTGGTGGCAGTTCCGCTTAATCCAGGCGATTAAAGTATCTCGCGCGGCGACAGATAATTATCTTGCCGGACCAGTGGTAATCGACCCCTTTGGCCCCATGTAGAGGAACAATGAAGGGGGTGCCGGGTGTTCGAGAAAGTTGCAAAAAATCAGCACTATGTCTGGAAGCACTATCTTCAGGCCTGGACGATCGATGATTAACTGACGTGCCATCGGCAGCGCGATCGCCAAACGATCACCACCAATCCCAAAAATGTCGGCAGTTCACGCTATTTTTACAGAGTGGAGACCTTCTCGGAGCGTGAACTGGAGTATCTGCAGGCGCTTCCGAACCGATCGAAAAGCGAGCTGGCCCGGAAGGTCGCGCTGAATTTCATCCATTTTTTCACCATGACAACGCAGCTGCGTCGACTGATCGCCTCCCTTCCTCCTCGCGACGAGGAGACGCGGGCCAAAACCGAAGAGTTGCTGCTGAACGCCGAGCGCGGACTTGGCGAAGCATGGCACGTCAGCGTCGAGCACAAGGGCGCACCCTTTCTCGATCGGTTGCGTATGGGAGACGCCTCGTTCTGGACCGATGAGCGCGAAGCCTCCGATTTCTGCTTCTTCCTTGGGACACAATTCACGAGGACATCCCGGATGAGCAAGGCGATCTCGGCGATCGAACTGCCTGCGGGCCTCGACCTTGCGCGCCTCTGGCCCGTGGAGAGCCATCTTTGGGCAACGGACGTCGGCGCGGGCTTTACCGGTCACCGTAGAACAACCCACGCGACGATCCTTACCAACGACACGTCCACCCCCTTCATCACCGCCGATCAGCCGGTGATCAATCTGCGGCCGCAGGCCGACCCGATCTCGATATTCTACTATCCCGTAACGCCCACCATCGCGCTTCATCTGGAAATTGGCCAGCCCGACTGCCAGGTTAAGACCCGGGCCGTATCGCAGTTCGAAGCCGAACGTCTCAATCATGACATGTACCGATGGTCAGAAGATCAGCTCTACGGCATTGACGGAGCCTATCTCGAGGCGGTCGCCAGCCTGCCAAAAACAGAAGTTCTGTGAGCGGGCATTCAGGCGGACAGATTTTCTGCCCGTCTTTCCTTGCCTTCGGATATTTGACTTCAAGAGGCTGATAATCAACTTGTTTCCGATTTCGTTTCACCCTTTCAGACGCTACATTCGTTTCCCATCGCCAGAAGATGTACCCGGGGGGTTTTGCTTGAGCAACGATGATGACGAGGCATATCTGGCGGCAGTCGAGGCAATGCTCACGGCCGAAGGCATGGCAGAGGCTGCTGAACTGCTGCGCACGGCCGAAACCGAAGTCGTTGAAACCGGCTTTGACAACTGGAATGGTGGAACCCGCCTCTACACCGTTTTTCTGGGGATAGACCCGGCGGAATACGGGCGTCTCGGGTCCAAGCGTGACACGCTCCAGGAACAGATTTCGGCGCGGGTAAGGGCCGTTTTCGAACGGGACGACAACACCGGCTTCAGCGCGGCGATCCGCCCGCGCATTCGCGCCCGTCCCGACTGGCGCACCGCGCCGGCGACCCTCACCCGCCGGGCTCGGCGCAACATCATCGACGGTATCAAGGTCGATGGGGTTTCCTGGATGGGTGCGCTGAGCGATGTGGAGTTCCTCCAGCGCCTATGGGATCTCAAAGCCCTGCCATCCACCGACGACCGGTTCGACGATGCCGCCGGTGACATATGGCAACACCGGTTCAACAATGATGATTGGGAAGATGACTGGATCTTCGAAGACCAGCGCTTCAATCTGATCGACGGTTCCGCTGACCGCTTCCTCGCGTTTCTGGCCGAGATGGTCCACCCGGTGGTGCGTCCGGATCGCAACCAGGCCCTAGAGATCGTGCGTAACTTCAACGATCAGCTCCGTCCCGAGGGCTGGGCCCTGGTGGAAATCGAGAAGATCGCCGGCCGCCCCCGCTTCGTAGCAAAGGCGATCGCAGACATGGGCGGACGCGCGGTCATGCGTGCAAAGTCCGTTGCCGACGCACTCGATGCGGCCTGGATGCAGAAGGAGATCGAGCGGGTTGAGAATGCGATCGAGCGGGATCCTGCGTTGGCGATCGGCACCGCCAAGGAACTGGTCGAAAGCTGTTGTAAATCGGTACTGACCAAGCGCGGGGTCACCTATTCGAGCAGCGCCGACCTCCCAGCGCTCACCAAGCTCGTGGCCAAGGAGCTCGGCCTTGTTCCTGAAGATATCACCGATGCGAAGCGAGGCGCTGAAACCATCAAGCTGATCTTGCGCAATCTTGCTGCGCTGACCCAGTATCTGGCTGAACTGCGAGGCCTCTATGGTTCGGGCCATGGCCGTGACGGCCGGCATCGCGGGCTTCAGCCCCGCCATGCCCGTCTTGCGGTCGGCGCTGCGGTCTCGTTCATCGACTTTGTCACTGAAACCTTCCGTGAGCGCCAGCTGCGCGACACCGCCGCAGATAGTGCGCGGACCGCTGACGCCAGCGCCATTTCCTGACCACTGCCGCCCAAGGCCAACAAGAGGCACCTGCTTTGCCGACGTTCGAGCATCAGTTCACCGCCGCCAACGGCACCGTTACAACGAACTCAATCAGCCTTACCGTGCAGGATATCGAGAATGCCGGGGTGCTTGAGGTTCTGCAGTCTCCCGGCGCGACCCTTGGGCACTGGCAATTTCTCGGCGCCCTTCTCGACCCGACGGTCAGCAGTTTCAGCTTTCAGCAGCCACTCGGCCACGCCCGCGAGGTGAAGACTGCCATTTCCGGACTTTTCGGGCGGTTCGTAGCGCGGGCTTATGCGACGCAGCACCTTGGCCTCACGCATTTCGCCCATGTTCGTAAGCCGCCAATGGCACTGGGGGGCGTGATGCGAGGGCAGTTGAGGCGCGTGCCGTACCAGCGCGGCGACATGCCCGATTGGGTCGCCTGGGGCCCATCAGCCGGGATGGCGATCGTCGAGGCCAAAGGCTGCCACGACGGCAAAGGCCCGCAAGCTGCGCTGGATCGCGCTTACGTCCAAGCCAATCGCGCCGAGATCCGTGTGCGGGGCCGTCCTGCTCCCTTCAAACGATACGCAATCGCCACCCGTTGGGGTTTTACCAGCCCAAAAACCTCGGCGCCGATGCTCTGGGTCAAGGACCCCGACGAAGATGCCGAGATCAGCGCTGCTGAACAAGAGAGCCTGCAGCTTGCCATGGTGCGATGGCACATGGGCTCTCTTCTGGTTTCTCTGGGCCACGATGCCCTGGCCAAGCCGCTGCTTGAACTGACAGGACATCGCTTCAAGAACAGGGTTGCTGACGCGCAGCGACGGGCAGAAGCGGCCCTAGACGACACCGTCCCAATGGTGGTGGAAGGTGACATTGCCCCTGATACCCCTTTGGTGGGTGGCTATGTCGGCCGCGCAGGGCGCCTGAGCGCGACCCAGTTGGACGCGAGTGAACTTGCAACCCTTAACAAGCTCGGCCTGCGTCCGACATTTGTGGGTATCGAACGCGATGCCATCAAGCAGGCGATCGAGGGAACGGTGCGGCGTGCGCCCCCGGCCCTTGATGACGATGGCACTCTGTCGTTACGGGAGGGCGAGGATGGAGCGGGGAGCTGGGTGCTTCCGCTCGACGACGACGCGCGCCGTGTCCTTCCCCTCGACGGAGGCAGGTGAGTTGCCCTTGCCGGATTTTGATCTGCCTGACCGGTCGCTTCCGTTGGAACTGATCTGGCCGGCTGTAGGCAACCCGGTGGCGATCCTCCGTTTCGAACGGCCGACCCAATGGCGCGAATTTGTCGCGTCGATGGCGCTAGACGCGGCCATACCAGACATTGTCCGCCTGAAGTTCGAACGGGCCCTCAAGCTGTTCCTGTTGGGATGGCTCGACGCCGACCTCCTCAAGGGCGCCGAGTTGGTGGCACTGACGGCGCTCGAACTCGCGCTGCGCGACCAATATGGGAAGATCGTCGCGCCGATCGCAAGCCGGAAGATCAAGCCCGGATCGCCTGAGGCGATGATGGTGCCCGCGCCACGATACTCTTTCAAGGCACTACTGCGCTACATGGTCGAGGGGGACGGCCTTACGGACGACGCACTTCCGATGATCGTGCGCTGCCGCGGCACCGCGATCGGTCAGCTAACCGGATCGATGAAACCGACGCTTGATGAACGGCGCAATGCATTAGCGCATGGCGATCCATTCGACGGGATGCCGACGAGTGGCCTTGTCGAACTGGTGCGCGATCTCATCAGCTTCGCATATCGGGATCGGCTTGGAACGAGCCCCGGGCTGCCGCACAACGCCTCCTGACAGGCGATCAATCCTCCGCGGGGGCAAGAAGCCATTGATAGGCTGCATCTGCGTCGAGAAACACCTTCATGTGACCATAGCTGGCGGCGCGCTTTTGCTGGATGCTTTGGAGACTGGTTGTCACGACATAGGCGCGACGGTCCTGCTCGCGGAACAGCTCACGATGGGCGGTGGCAAAGCGATCGGCTAGCGACTGGGTCATCACGTTTGAATCTGTCAGGTCGACGAGGATCCGCAAAGGCTTTTGCGACCCCCGGGCTGACCTGATGAACCGCGCATAGTCGAGAAGGAACCGATCAGCGTCCGCGACCTCCCAGAAGCCGACCACGGTGCACAGGATGACGCCGTCGGCGGAGAGGTGAAGCGTGTACAGGCAATCGCCATTAGGTCGTTTGACGACGACATCGCCTAACCGCGAAGCGCTCTCGGCACTCATATCCAACTCCTCACAGGCCGCCTAGTTTGTATGTTCGTATCACAAATACAACGCACCGGAGAGTGAGACATTAGGCGAATAATTTACGCCTAATATTTCGTTATTAACTCTAAACCTCACTATCCGTTCGCGGTATTTCTGAATCGATACGCTAGAGAGCCTCGCCCGTTCCCAGCAGCCTGGCGATGATGGCTTCAGCCTGATCGATCGGGATAAAAATCCGGGTGCGATACTGTATGATTTCGGTGAAGCAGCCGAGGGATTTCAGCCAGTCGAGCTGCCCATGCGGTGCTCCACCAATTTCGACCCTGGCCTTCCCGTTGACGAGTGCACGCTTGAGCGTCGCCGGGAAGGGGCGCGCTATTTCGACACTGCGTCCCGCAAGCACTGCCTTGGCGAGGTCAGAAGGCGGTAAGGCCTCGGCTCGGTCGAGACCGAGCTTGGTGAAGAGCGCAACAACATGCTCATCAAAGACAAGCCTGCCTAGCCAGGATTTACCCTCGCCATCGACAATGCGGTTTACCGACAGGTGATCTGTTGGCAGCGAGGACCAGATCGGTAGCAACAGCCCGGTCGCCAGACGGATTGTCTCTGTATCGACCGTCGCTGCAGCCTCCTCGGCCTCGCGGGTCCAGGCCGCGATAAAGTCCTGCCGGTCCATCGGCTCCCAGGCGCTTTCGAGGAGATCTGCCTCGCGGACATATTCTCTTCGGGTCGGGCGCTGCAGTTCGATCCGCGGGACCGGAATGCCATCTTCGCCCATTCCCGAGCGCGCTCTGGTCCGCAGCGCAACTTTCTCCGAGCGCGCATTGCGCACAAACGCCGCTGTCGGATCGTCCTTCGCCATGCGCAGGATCCGCTCCAGCATGATGGGATGGCGGCGGCGCTCGATCTCGATGGTGAGCAGATGAGAGGTCGCCCCGCTCAGAGGATCGGTGCGCAGGACGCGGTCCTCCAGGATCGTTGCCTTGTCGACCATGATGGTCTCGACACCGACATCAAGCGTACCTGCCTCGCGCGCTGCAGAAATCCGGGTTTCTACCAGCGCGAGAAACTCGTCGAAGATCCGGTTCTGAAGATCGATCGGGAGCGCCAGCAAGCGGTTCAGCCATCGCTGGATCGGCGGCATCTCGTCCTTGAGGACACCGTCGTTGTCGCACAGTTCGAGCCCCGTGCGCTGCTGGAAGTCATCAAAGGTGGTACTCTTGAGCTTGCCGGCATGGAGCAGATCGAACCAGGTAAGAAGCGCTGCACAAGCATATTCGCTCTCGAGATTGTCGGACGGATCGAACAGGTTCTGGCCGCCCGTCTGCCGCTGCCCGCGCGTCAGGGCCCCCAGGCTGTCGAGGCGTCGGGCGATCGTACTGGTAAACCGCAGCTCGCCCCGGCAATCGGTCGTGACAGGACGGAACAGCGGGGCACAAGCCTGATGGGTTCGATGGGTTCGCCCCAGCCCCTGAATGGCGCGATCCGCCCGCCACCCAGGTTCAAGCAACAGATGGACACGCTGCTGCTGGTTGGGCGCGTCGAGCGATGCGTGGTAGGACCGACCCGTTCCACCCGCATCCGAGAACACCAGGATGCGTTTGCGCCCCTCCATGAAGGCAGAGGCCTCCGCCTGGCTGGTACGAACAGAACGGGATTCCAGCTTCTGTCGGCCACCCTCGATTGTTACGAGCCTCTTGGTCCGTCCCGTGACTTCAGCAACCGCGTCGGGCCCAAAATGCTCGAGCAGAGCGTCAAGAGCGGACATGATCGCTGGCATCGCGCAAAGCTGTTCGATGAGCCGATCGCGGGCGGCTTCAGCTTCCGGGTTGTAGATCGGTCGGCCCGTATCGTCGACCATAGGAAGCGAGCGCGCCGTGCCCGTGTCATCGGTGAAGACGCGCATCTGCCGGGTCGGAAAGGCGCGCTCAAGATAGTCGATGACATATTCTTTCCAGTCGAGATTTATGTCGAGCGGTTCGCGTGCAGGCGCGGACTTACGTGATGAAGACATCGATTTTACTCCAGATAATTAAGGTGATCGGGTTTCCGTTTCTGGTGGCTGACGGCGGATTTGGTTGGCGTTATGAGGGGGCATGGACCCAGATTTTTCTTCGGCCGTTGAGGAAGAGCGCCTTCGGCATCTCGCCGAAACTCATCCAATCATCAGCGAGATTTTGAAGCGGTGGTCGGCGATTAGTCTGCCGGATGCTTGGCTTTCAGGCAGCATCATCGCCCAGGCGCGGTGGAACGAAAGTTTCGGCTTTGACCCGTTGCACGGCATCGCTGATGCTGATCTTGTTTATTTCGATCCGATGGAGCTTTCTGAAACTGCAGAAGCGGAGATAAGCCGCAAGATCTCTGAGATTTTTCATGATCTTCCAGTGAAGATGGACGTAAAGAACCAGGCGCGTGTGCATGAATGGTATCGCTCGAAATTTGGATATTCCATTGCGCCCTATCGTTCGGCGGTAGCTGCCATAGCGACGTTCCCGACGACTGCGGCTGCGGTGGGCATTCGAAATGAAGGCGGACTTCAAATTGTCGCGCCATTTGGTTGAACGATCTTCTACTGCCTCTCGTCCGTGCAAATGCCACCCAGATCACAGAAGAAATTTACAAGTCTAAGACGAACCGCTGGTCCGAGAAATGGCCCAGGCTCGAAATCAGGCCGTGGATTGATGCAGTCAGGCTGCGGGAGGAACAGGTTGTTCGTTCTGAACAACCTGTTCGAACCGTCACGCTCGACGTCTGACGTCTTCCAGCATCGTAATCAGCGGATCCGCTGGTGGCCTGAAGCGGCCAGGCTTGACCATCGGCGACCCGTGCGCGGCGAGGATCTGCAGCTTCTCTTCAGGATCGGCACGCAGATAGGCTTCCGTGCTCTGGATGCTGGCGTGGCCGAGCCAGAGCGCAACTTTGCGGATGTCGCCGGTCGCGGCGAGCGTATGCATTGCGCAGGAATGCCTCAGCACATGAGGCGTGACCCGCTTGCGTAACAGCGATGGCTGCTTCTTCGCCGCCGTGGCGACATGCGTGACCAGCCTGAACGCAAATCCATCGCGCGTCATTGGTTCGCCCTTGGCGTTAAGGAATATCTCCATCGCCTGACATACCGGCCTGACGGTGAGCCAAGCCCGCAATGCTGCCTGCGTCTCTCGCCACAGGGGCAGCACACGCTCGCGTCGGCCCTTGCCAATAATGTGGACAGTTGCGAGCGAGCGTTCCGGAAAGTCCTGCATCTGTAGTGACAGCAACTCGGCGACCCGCAGACCGCCGGCGTAGGCGAGGTGCAACATGGCGCGATCCCGGGTGCCGAGGCGAGATCGGGGGTCGGGTGCGTCGAGCAGCGCGGTGATCTCGTCCCGTGTCAGATAGTCGATCAGGGTCGTGTCGGTCCGCTTTGTCGGTACGGCACGAACACGCAGCGCGAGATCGAGGCAGGCTGGAACGCGATACTCGGTGTAACGGAAGAACGCCCGGATCGCCGCAAGCCGAGCGTTGCGAGTTCTGGGGCTATTTTTACGTGCATCTTCCGCGTGGTCGAGGAACGCCATGATAAGCTCGGGATCGAAATCCTCGATCGCCAGGTCAGTAGGTCGCCGCTTCAGGCGGTCGGCTGCGAACCGGACCAGAAGCGCGAAGCAGTTCGCGTAGGTCGTAACCGTATGCGGGCTGACATTGCGTTCCCTCGGAAGATGATCACGCAGGAACGCGGCGAGATGGGGAGCGAGCGCGGTCATGCTGCATCTCCCACGAAAAGCTGCTCACCTGCGGCGGCGATGTCGCGAAGGAGGACAGGCGTTGCTTCGAGATACCAATATGTGTTCGCCACATCCGTATGGCCTAGGTAGGTGCTGAGCGCCGCCATATGATGCCGGATGGCCTCCCGATCGCGCGGGCAGGACTCAAGCGACCGAACGGCGAAGGTGTGCCTCAGGTCGTGGACGCGAATGCCCGGCGTTCCGGTCGGCCCGCGGAAACCCAGCTTGCGAGCCAATTTGACGAAGACGATGTGAACGACGGTCTGGTGTGGCGCGCAGCCTCTCGTGGTGACGAACAGATCGTTGCCACGGGCGTTCAGCCGTCTGCGAATGCGCAGATACGTATCGAGCGCCTCTCGCGTCGATGGCTGGATCGGCAGGAGGCGTTGCTTGCCGAACTTGCCGTTACGGATGGTGAGGCCATCGTTGACCACATCGTCACGCTGGAGCGCGAGCGCCTCGGATATCCGCAGGCCCGTCGTCGCCAGCAAGCCGAACAGATAGTGGTAGGTATGCGGGCTGATCTTGCCTTTGGGCGGAAGATCAAGGGCGGCCTGCATGATCGCTCTCAGTTGCTCGGGCTCGATGATATGTGGCGTCGGGCGGCGTCGCTTGCCTCTTCCGAAGACGGCTGCCGGCGGCACCTGATGCTGCTGATCCTCAGCATGGGCATAGAGGCAGAAGCGGCGCAGGTGGTCGAACCTGTCCCGGGCCACGTTCTGGGAGCTGGCCGACCGGCACCAATCGTAGAGCCGCTCGACTCTAATGTGCCGATCGCCGAGGCCGTTGGCATAGCTGGCAAAGAGACGAAGCCATCGCTCCTGGACGTCAAACTTGCGGCCGAAACTGCGATGCAACGCGACATAGCGTTCAATCTGAGCGTTCATCATGCCGCGTCTCCCGGCCAATCCTGGGCGACCTTGAGCAGCATCGGGACGTCGACCTTGGCGTAGATGGCGGTGGTCGCCGGGGAACGGTGGCGCAGGATCGTGCCGACCGACTCAAGGCCGGCGCCGGCGCGAAGCATCTGTGTGGCCAGCGAATGCCTGAAGGCGTGGGCGCCAGTGGGCACTCCCTCGATGGCGCCTCGATCGAATACACGCGCTACGATGCCGGCGATCTCGGCTGACGAACTGAATGGCCGGAAGGGAGGTTGCACCCGAACGAACAACCGTTCCTCGCTGATCGGCGGCCGTGCCTGTTCAAGATAGTCGAGGATCGCATCCCCGACATCCTGGGGCAGCGGCAGGCGATCGGGCCGCCTGCTCTTGCCACAAACCCTCAGATATCCTTCGTTCCAGTCGATATCCGTTAGACGGAGCTGCCAGATATCGCCGGCTCGCAGACCGAGCCTGGCAAGCAGCAGGATGATGGCCTTGTCACGGATCTCCACCGAGGTATCGGTCTTGCAGGACGCAATGATCCCCTCGACCGTTGCCTCGTCCATGTAACGTGGCAGGGTGCCGAGCCGATAGCGCCTGATGGGCGGAAAGGCATATTGCAACGCTGCGTCGCACTCCCCGCGTGAGACGAGAAAGCGCACATAGCTCCGCATGATGCCGGCGATGGTCGATGCGGAACCGGGCGCTTCGGTGATGCGGTGGCTGACGACCCGTCTGACGGTCGCCGCGTCGATATCGGATGGCGGGTCAAGCAACAGATACCAGCGCTTCACCTCTCCGCTGTAGCGCCGGATCGTCTCAGTCGCGCTCCCGCAATGGGTCTTCAGCCATGTCTTATAACCAGCGAGAAGCTCATCTTCGCGATGCTGGCTCTCCGCCTGTGGAAGTACCTGCCGGCCACGCAAAAATCCGAGGAAGCGTCGGGCACCTTTGTTGCGGCGTAGCGGACCGTGATGGCCGATCAGCGTTCCGCGCTTGCGGTAAACCGGGCAACGGCAACTGTGGCCAGCATAAAGGGCAACATGCTCATCAGTGACATCCTGCCAGCGCAGGCGAGAAATGCGGATCCACGCGGCAAAGTGCGCGGCCTCCGAGCGGTAGCTCTTGATGCTTGCCGCGCTGTAGTGCTCCTGCACCAAGAACACCGCATAGTCTGCCAGTTGCGCGTCAAGGTGATCGACATCGTCGGGCACGGCGACAATGCCCTGGTCCTCCAGGAAGCGAACAAAGCGCCGGACCTTGCTGGTGAACGTCGGCCGGTTGGGCTCATGGCGGGAAAAACCCCGACAGCGGCACCGATGCTTCTCGAAGCGGCGGACAACAGCGTCATCAACAATCGATACCGCAATGCCCTGCTGATCGATCCAGAACAGGAAATGGCGAGCAGCTGCTTTGTAAAGTGCCGCTGATCCCGCCGCACTCCCCAGAAGAGAAGAGTGGAAGGCGGTGGATAGAGCGTCTGGTGTGGGAGCGTCTCCCGTCCAGGGCTTGGGCCGTCCGTATGAAACGACCGTCTTTGGCAACGTCATAGATCCTCCAGCTTGTTGGGGCTGGAGGCACCTTAATTATCTGGAGTAAAATCGATGTCTTCATCACGTAAGTCCGCGCCTGCACGCGGACCGCTCGACATAAATCTCGACTGCAAAGAATATGTGTTATCTGGATCTCCGGATAAGACATATTCGCGGGGTGACAGATCCACATCGAGATCGGCCCGCTCCTCAGGACTGAGATCGCCCAGGCGCCGGTCGAGGATAGACTCTGCAGTCGTCACGAGTTGCAGGACCACTGAGGCGCCATCCTCGAGGTGCCGTTCCACGCCGGCGATGACGGTGGGTAGCTTCATGCTCAGCAAGACCTGGCCGAAGAAGCGCTGCTTGGTCGATTCCAGGCGTGACCTGGCGGCCGCCTTCGCCCCGCTGTTGAGCGTCGCATTCTCCAGGCTATCGACCACAGCGGTCAGTTCAAGCGCTCTCTCCATGTTCCGATGGATGATGGCCCAGGCGTCGGCATAGGTGTCATAGATGGCGATCTGCTCAGGCGTGAGTTGATGCCGCAGTATGTCATATTCCACGCCGGCGAAGCTTAGGGCCCGCGACGTATAGAGCCCTGTCGCCTTGAGGTCGCGCGCGACCAGTTCCATCGCGGCGATGCCGCCCTTACGGATACCGCTGATAAACGCTTCCCGGTCGGCAAAAGCCGTTTCCGGCCCCCACAGTCCAAGACGAACGGCATAGGCCAGATTGTTGACGTCAGACGCGCCGGTTGCCGACGCGTAGAGGACGCGAGCATCGGGGAGATGGTTTTGCAGAAGGACGCCGCAGATGCCCTGCTGGGACCCCTTTTTCGCGCCCATAGCCCCCTCCCCTCCGGCCACGCCGCCCATCTCGTGCGCCTCATCGAAGGCGATCACGCCATCGAAGCTGCCACCGGCCCAATCGATCAATTGCTGCAGGCGACTGTTTTCGCCGCGTGCAGAGCGAAGCGTCGGGTAGGTCACGAACACGACGCCCTGGTCGAGCCTGATCGGTTCATCGATTTTCCAGGCGGTCATTGGCTGGATGTCAGCCGTCATGCCGCCCAGCGCCGTCCAGTCGCGCCTGGCGTCCTCGAGCAGGGGTTCGTTCTTGGTAACCCAGATATGGCGTCTGCGGCCCGCGAGCCAGTTGTCGAGAATGCAGGCGGCAATCTGACGCCCCTTGCCGGCGCCCGTGCCATCGCCAAGGAAGAAGCCCTTCCGGTAGCGCCGCCCCTCTTCCGAGAGCTCCAGTCCGACGCCCTCCTTGGCGGGGCGGAACTGGCCGGGAAGGAACTGGTCCCAGGCGTCCCCTGCGTAGATCACTGTCTCAAGCTGCGATGAGGACAGGAGTCGCTCCGAAATGGTCCGCTCGGGCAAGCGAGGAATGTGCCTTGGCCGGGGCGCCGGGATCGAGCCCATCGCTACCGATTCCACCAGCGCAGTCGGATGCTCGCCGGCATGCTCGAAGACGAGGCGGCTTGGCCGATAGGGAAGATACACCCCCGCCTGCTCGGCGAGAGGCGCTGGAGCATCGAGGATCGTATAGGAGACTGGCAGGACCTCGTTGCGGACCGGGGCATGATAGGCCCGCGGCCCGGTAGGCTTGCTGCTGCGCGCTGCGCGAAACAGCGAGACGCCTGTGGATCGGGAGATTGCCGGTTTCGTCGATGGTTCGCCAATCGGGCATCGGGGGGTGACGGTCACGCTGTCCAGCAGATCGTCCAGGCTGGAGCCCTGGATCGTCGCCGGCGTTGCGCCGCCTGCCACCTTGTCGACCACGAAAAGGCGAACGGTGATCGAGGTGCCATGACGCGTGTAGCATTTCTCGAGGCGCAACGAGGTACGCACGGTGCCACTGCGCATCGAGGTCTCGAAGATATCGCGCATGCGGGCTGAGGGTCCGAACCAGTCAGGCATGATGGCAACCAGGCGTCCCCCGGGCTGCAGATGGCGCAGCGCTGCCTGGAAATGCCGCACGGCTGCATAATCATCTGCGCCGCGCCCCAGCGAACGCGAAAATGGCGGGTTCATAAGGATCAGGGTTGGACGCGGCGATTGTCCAAGCAGCGTGCCGATCGCGGCGCCATCGACGCCGGTGACCACCGCGTCAGGGAAAGCCTGGGTCAGGCGTCGCCGACGGTCTGGGTCAATTTCGTTGAGGTGAAGGGCGGAAACAGATCCAAGCTGAGCGACCAGAAGACCGTTGCCGGCACTCGGCTCCAGAACAATGTCGCTGGGCTGGGGCGATGCCAGGAGCGTGGCAAGGGCGGCAAGATCGACCGGCGTCGAGAACTGTTGCCATTCGATCTGGGTTTCGCTCCTGACCGTATGGGTCGGCAAGCGTTGCGCTAGTACTATCGCGGACGCCAGATCGTCGACGTTCGCCGGTCGCTCACGCCCGCGCAGGTGCGTGACAAGCGCCAGCTCGAGAAGCTCGAAACTTTCGCGCTGGGTCCAGCGGCCCTCGGCATCGGTGCCTCCAAAGGCATCGATCATGGCAGCGTTCAAATGAGCCCGGGTAATCGGGGAGCCCGTTGCGAGTTGCTCAAGGATTGCGCGTGCAGCGGCGCTCTCGGCATCAGGCGATGCCGCAGTCATTTCGTTCATGGCGGAGGTCTCCGGTTCGGTCGCCACCTCGGCGACCTACCCTTCCGACCCCCCTTCCCTTTTCATGGGTTCAGGCCGTCCGCGCATCCTCCGGCCTGCTCGCCACGAAGCGAGGACCAACAACGCCCCCTGACGGACTGCTGAGACGCAGGCCGAGGTTACACATCCTCATATTCGATCGAGAGGCTGCTCGCCAGAACCCGCACCTCGTCATGGCACGGGCTGTCAGGAACCGCGCGGCTCGACAGGTCCAAGAGCGTGCCTGGAGGGATCCGGTCACCAAAGAGGACGACCGCGAAGTCTGGGCCATATTGGTATGAACTATAGTAGATGCCTTGTGCCGACGGACAGGCGGCATGGATCCGTTCGGCCCAGGCCCGTGTGGACGGATAGGTGCTGCTCGGCCCGGCCAGAAGCGCATTGCCGTTGACCCCAACCTTGCGCTGCCCGGTGACCGTCAGGTTCACAAGGCTGAGATCGGCGGTGGTGCGCACGACACTGTGGCTGAAGTTCCGATAGTCTGCCGGATAGACGATCTGGAAAGGCGGTAAACCGGTCGCCGGATCGATGGTCGGAACATCGGCGCAGCGCAGGATGACCTCGCTCGCCGCGCAGCCGAAACTTTGCGCTCCGTAGATGGTCGGAATGATTGCGCCTGCGGCCGATCGGATCGGCGAGAAGCGCGCATTTCCGCGGTCGGTATCGTTGAATTGCGCAGCGCCAAAGGCATTGGGATGGATACGGTGCAGTTCAGTGCCGCCTGGCAAAGAGACATAGTCTTCCTTCCCGACCCGCATGTGATCGGGGTCGGGAATTGTGATCGCAAATTTCATCAGCCGTGTACCGCCGGCTCTATCTCGCGTTCGAAGGCTGCGAGCACTGCCTCGCCGTCATCTGCCAGTCCCTCGCCCGGCGTGCTTTCGAAATCGAGATGCGGGCGGGTCAGCCAATGGAGGAGACGAAAATCGCTCCAGCCCTTTGGCTTACGGGCAATGAGCTGCGCCATTAGAGGATAAATACGGCGACCTTCGACGTCGAATTGAAACAGCGGATAGGCCGCCCTTCCCTCGATCGAGAAGCGTAGAAGTTCCTTTTTGTCTTCCCGGCGCTTCATCGTGGCGGAGGGATTGGTTGCCGAGAGCCCGAGCAGTTCACATGCTTCGCCCTGGTCGACCATCGAGGTGCTCGCGAGGATTTTCTCCTGGATGCGGGCACGATTGAGTGCGGCCTGCAGCTTGGGATCTTCGCCCTTGGCCAGGCTCTCGCGCAACATCACGCGATAGGCATCCACCACTTCGTCGATCTCGTGCGAGAAGCTGCGACTGAATATCTCGACTGCGGCGTTATGCAGAGCGTCGTAGACCGCTTTGGCGGCCCCGGCGGCCCGGCCACCGGCCTTTCCAGCCTGCGGCGCCTTGACCTCAACAATTGCGTTTCGCAGGAATGTGAGATCGCCATCTGCTGGGCGGATCGAAATGTCGAGCGCAATCGACCCCGCGTTCGCCGCCTCGACGGCGATGCTACGCGAGGTGTAGATTCTGCGCGATGCGCCGGTACGTGACCGCTTCTGCCCCCCGTCATCCTGGATGGTGTTGATCGCTACCACGAGAAATTCCTAGATTCGCTAGTCTCATTACACTTGATATCGCTTATATCATGCCGAACCGGTCTGTTTCAAGGACTGGCGCCGATCGCCTGCTGCTTCTGCCGACACTGCGCCAGAAATTGTGCCCAGTCCTTGCAAGCGAGCGGAGGCGGCGCACGAAGGATTTGAAGTCCAGGTCTGCGGTAGGCATCCAATGCTCTTTCAGCTGCGCGTCGCCCCTCAGCGTCATTGTCTTCGGCGAGGATCAGGGTTTGCACGTCTGGCGGTATCTGGATCTGATCGAGACGCCGGGCACCCAGCGCGGCCCAGGTCGGAATGGACCGATATTCCTGGAACGCGGCGGCGCTCTCAAAGCCTTCGGCAAGCGCAAGCTCTCGCTTGGGGATCCCACCCTGCCAGGCCCCACGCCCAGGTCGACCGAGCATGACCTTCGCCTCATACTGGGCGCTCATCGGGTCGAGGAATATGCGCTGCAGCGCGACGAGCGACCGTCCCTCTCGGACAGCCACGAGCAGCGCTGGCTTGAACACAGTGAAAGGCCGCGGCCCAAGGGGGCAGCGGGCGAGAAACCGAAGATCGCTATGAATGCCAAGTGATCGGCCGGTCAGGTAGCGCAGCGCCAGCCCCTGCTCGATGGCTAGCCCACGCTCCCACAAACGCGCGACGTTCGCGGTACTGTTCCCGGACGATACCGGCGGTGCCTCGTAGCGCCTTTCCGGAGATACCCTACGCAGTTCGCGAAGGATGTCCCCGGGCTCACATCCGGCGAAGCAGGTCACCAGGATGCCGCGGTTCCCCTGGCGCAGGGAGAGGCTGGGCGTAGAGTCGTTGTGCGCAGGGCAGCGACACATCGCCACATAGCCGAGCCAGCGACCGCCTAAGGCGCCAACAAGATCGACGAGCCGCTGGCTGGGTCGAAGAGCAACAAGGGGCATTGCAAAGTCTCCTTCGCAATGCGCTCCCCCCCTCCCCTCTCCTAGGCGTTCGGATCGCCTCCGTGGGCATCGTACACGTCGAGCAGCATCTCGAGCACGTCGGCAAATGTCTGCCGCGGCCTGGCATCGCGCAACTCATAGAGCTTCGCCGCGACTTCCTGGCTGACCTTGATGTTCATCGGGTACAGGCGGTCGCTAGGTGGCCGCCCCCGGCGCCGAAACGCTGTCGGATCGGGCAGAACGCTTGGCTGAGCCGCCGGAGCCGGCACTGGCGGCGGTGCAGCGACAGGCGCCGACGCTACTTGCGGGGCAACTTGGGCGGGCTCAGGGGCCGCGATGGGCTCCGAGGCTGGCGCGACGGGTTGCTCGGGCGGTGCGGCAGCCGTGGAATCGGCAGCGAGCTCCTCGCCCTCCCCGTCCTGCGTCGGCACCGGGTCCCTCGACGGAAAGCCGTGATCTTCGCTCAACTGACGCAGAACGGCCAGATCGGGCTTAGCGCGCTTTTTGGGCTTCGAAAGGTCGTCGAAACTGAGCTTGGCGCGTTCACTCATGCCGCAGTCTCCTGCTCGCTCTGCTGCCGGAGCCGGTCGATCACGGCAGCGGCATAGGCCGCCGAATTCTCCTTTGCAGCCTTGATGTTGCCCACGCCCTTGACGTCGAGGGTGTGCAGCGTCCCGCCCGTGGAGAACATGGTCCGGTACGCTTCCCGGTTGTAGACCGGCACCGGAAGCACCGGAACCTCGTTGTGGCTGAACTGCGCCTCAATGTCGCTGTAGTTGATCGAACGGAGCGCAGGCGGCAGCTGGGTGAACAGGATCGCATGATCAATTGACCGGCGCGAACTGCGCGCTGCCCCGCGTACCAGCAGGATCGCCCTCGCCGCCTGCTGCGCGTCGAGATGCGAACCCTTGCAGGGAATGATGACGAGGTCGGACATGCCGATGGCGAATGTCACGGTCGCTGTGGCCGCACCTTCGAGGTCGACGAGCACGAAGTTCGCGCTCTCCTCGCCCGCTTCGATGAGGTCGCCGATGTCATTTTCGCTGCGGCAGTTCACAACGGTGATGTTTTCGGGGCGGCCGGGCATTTCGGACCATGCCATGAGCGGCTGATTGGGATCTGCATCGATAATGCAAACCTTGCCGCCCTGGTCGGCGATTTCGCCTGCCAGCAGAAGGGCTGCGGTCGTTTTCCCAACGCCCCCTTTTGGCGACACGAACGCTATTACAGCCATAGCTTCCTTCAACCTTTCCAGTGGCGTTCTAATAGACAGGCCATAGCTATCCGGCCGACATTTAATTGCTTCGGACAATCTATCAGGCAGGTCGTTTGCGCCTATGAGATAGGCGCCGCAAGCCTAGCACATTGCCAGTTTGATGCATCTTTATAGCCGCCGGGCGGTTAGGCGCAAGCCATTTTACGCCTACATTATAGACTCCATCTAGGCTGATTAAAGCTGCACCCTAGCTATTCGCAATGCATGGCGCAGCAACCCTATAGGCACTGCAAAGCCACCAGATCGCTTTTTCATATCTGTCGCGCAGCTTCAAAGAAGCTACCCAGAAGCAACTTGCATCCTATCAGCTATTTTTCGGGTAGCTAAAAACATGCCCCTGCAACGGCCACCCGGGCGGAAGGGCAGGGCAACATTCTAGGTAGCTAGAAACATCATAAAAGCAACGCGTACGCATTCTGGCCGATGGCCAAACGATGAAAAATCCTGACAGGGGAGGGCAGGGGGGCGGTAGTCCGTCAGCCACACACCCCGATGAAAAAGCGCTCCAGTGCGCCACCTGTGAGATGTCGGTCACTCAGATCCAGCACAGAGCCGAACTGTTGAATCAAGGCTCGCCGGCTCTCCGAAACGCCGCCGGCGCCCTTCAGCCCACTATAGTCAACGCCCCAGCTATGGACCTCGCCCGTGGTCTGCGAACACGCTTCGACCCACAGATCCGGCCGCCCAGGTCCAAGCGGCGTCAGTCGATCGAAAATCGGACGTTCGACCGCGAGGTCGATTCCACGTCGGGAGAGGGCCAACTGAACTTTCAGAAACTCACGCAGCACCGAGCGCTCGAGCTCGGAATCGACCGGAACGAACCTGTGCCCGGACAGGACCGGCTGCGCATAGGCCCGCAACGGCGCGAAACCTCGTTTCTCCGGATATTCACCGACGACTATGATGACGAGATACGGTCCTTTCACGGGCTCCCCGCGCCTGGACGGAGACTGAACCCTGTTAGCGACCCGGATCGGCTCACACCCCGCAGCGAATACCTCATGCCCCTGAATACGATCTGCAAAGACAATGAGGAAACCCTGGGGCGCGTGGCCCTGCGGCCAACGATCCGCCAGCTCGCGAAGGACCGCATAGGCCCGACGGCTATGCAATGCCTGGCCGTGCGTCCACAGTACGCGGGTAAGCTCCATCGAAGGCGCGACCTCAATCGCACCTGCAACCCGCTCGAGCATCGAGAACTGCTCCTTGATCGAACCAGGAGCGAATTCAAGACGATGCGTGCCAGCCAGGTCCAGCAAACGCCATAACAGCCGAGCGAGACGGGGCAGGGACCCTTGCCGGGTTCGATCATCGGTGGCGTCGCTGCCAGGCCTTTGCGCCAGTTTCTCCGGCGCCGGACGCAGGACCTCGAAAAAGCCATCTGCAGGATCACTCCGCTCGCTGGCCCGGCGCACTTCCGAGAGCCTGTTTGTCGCCTGATCGCGAAAGAACGGGCAATCAAGTCGATGATCGGGCCGTTTCGAACCGGTGAGCCGGCGAAGGTAGAAGGTCTCCGCTTCCGAAAGATAGGCAGGGGTCAGGATCGGGGGACTATTTCGATCACCCAGACAATCGCAGGCGATCCATTTAGCGCCGATGCGCGCCTGCTGCACCAGCATGATGCCGGCCTCTTCATCGCCGCGATCTCCGGTCCCGATATACCAGCGAACGAGAGCGGCGCGCAGCGGTGAGGGGAGGGCGATCCTTCCCGTGTCGATGCCGTTCTTTTCGCGATCCACCAACCACATGACGCTTGCTCTCGCCACACCAGCAAGAAGGCTCACGCAACCTCGAAGCGTTGACAACCAGAATCGCAATGACGTCCACTTCCATCACACCCTTTGATCAGGACGCCTCATGAGATCCTATCTGCTTGCCTCGATGTTCGGCCTTGCGACTTTTGCGGCACCGCCGACGTCACATGCTCAGCACACCACATACCTTAGAACCGCCCAGGTTCTCGAGATGGGGTCGGCCGAGCCCAAGCGCTTTGATACTGGGGAGGGGAGGGCGCTTCCGCTACAGCTTCCGCTACAAGCCCCGCCCTCGTCGCCGCTGTTTCAGATCCACGACCTAAGCCGGCGCTGGGTGGAGTTTCAAATGCAGGGCGAATTTTCAGCGGATGGGCGAACGACCACCGCAGACAGCCGCGCCGCGCTAGATATTGGGGTAGGGGAGGGGGGACCAATGGGCGTTAACCCCGTCAGCGCCATCGCTGTGCCTTCGTGGATGCGCGCTCAGCCGGATGCTTTTGCATCCGTGCCTCCTGTAGACCCTGTCTGTCAGGCCTCCCAATATTCTCCAAGCAGGCTGCTTCGACCGGCTGAGGAAATGCGACGGCAAATCTATTTCGGCCTTATGAGCCAGATCGCCTGCACTTACGGCATACCAGTTGGTCTCTTCGACGCCATGATCATCCAGGAAAGTCGCTACGACGCCTCGATCTACTCGCCCAAGCAAGCCTATGGCCTGACGCAGCTCATGCCTGCGACAGCGCTCGGTCTAGGGGTCAATCGCTATGATGTGGAAGGAAATCTGCGGGGTGGCGCCACATATCTGCGCCAGCAGCTCGATCGCTTTGGCCACTATCACCTGGCGCTGGCCGCTTACAATGCAGGCCCTGGCAGGGTGAAGAATGGGAGAATTCCGCGCATATCCGAGACCCAAAACTATGTCTCGAACATCCTGTCCAACTGGACGATGCTGACGGGCCTACACAGACGATCGAGCATTGTGACCGGCGCTGCAGCGGTCCCGGCTTCCGACCGGACCGTCTCTGTCACGCGCTTTTGATCAGGCGGCGATCGCTTCGTACACGGAGGGCAAGATCGTCACGAGTTCGCGCGGCCGCTCCGCCAGCGTCACAATCGTCTCGGATGCCTTGGCCCGCTTGGACGTCCCTTCCGTGTTTTCGCGGACAGTTACGGTATATTGGGGGAGGGCGTTCTGCTCCTCCATCTCCATGAGCTGCGCCTTGAACTTCCTGATTGCGGTGCGCGTGCCGACCGCCGCGTAGAGTTCATCAAGCGGCACCGCATAGGGACCCTCATCGCAGTGTGAACGCGCGATCTCGTAAATGCGCCGCTCGATGAGCCCGAGACGGAAGTAATCATGGTGATAGCTATAGATCTGCTGATCCCGCTGGATCGCGCGAAAGAGGAAATCACAGAGTCGCAACTTCACCGCACGCAGACGCTCAATGCCCGTGGTCGATCCATCGTCGTAAACGGCCTGGGCATTTTCTACCCATGAGAACCATCCACGGTGAATCTGGCCGCCTGTTTTGAGGTTTGTCTGGATCTGGGTGCCCTGCAGCCGTGAGAGCGCCTCGTTGAAGCGATCATAATTTCGCTTGCCAGGATTTCGCGTCCCGGTGGCCCGGAAAAAGTCGTGCGCGGTGAACACGATTTCCTGTGTCACTTCCTCACCGCGGCGCATGCGCTCACAGATCAGCGAAGCGCCGTAAAGCAGGATTTCCTTGTCATACATCGTCGCGATCCCGCCGCCTCCGGCGCGGATTTTGATTGAGGTGCTGCCGACACTATGCTCGATCTCGTCGAGGAGGGTTTTCTTCTCGAGCGCGAAGAACGGGAAATCCATGATCGAGCGCTCGCCCCGGATTTCACCTCTCAGCGGGCAGTCCAACGGAAGGACCCCTTGCTGTTCGACATTATTGCGTACCTGAGCCATTGCGGGGCGTCCTCCGTGGCCCCCATTTGTACCGATTTTAGGGCTGCCCGCCTAGCACCCACGATAGGATGTGTCCGCGAAAGCACTAAAATTGCTCGATTCATCCTTGCCCAAGCGTCCCCGAAAACACGCTGTCCCGAGGGATGACCGCGAGTCTTACGTGGCAAAAATCGGGTAGTACCGAAAACGGTTAGTGCTTTCGCGGACATATCCACCGGGGAAAAGCTGGCGAGGGAATCGGGATCGGGTGCAGTTAGTGCTTTCACGGACGTTTCCCTCGCTCGGAGCGGCTCTCTTCGTGCTTTCGCGGACACTTCGGCTCCGAACCGCCATAGCGGACAAACCATAAACTCATGTTTTTCCGAGGCTTAACGAACATACATCACGCAAACTGCGAAGATGCTTCGCGAAGGCCATGATAGGTCTTGCCCAAGTGCAGCGCGCCCGAAAGCGCCTTCTCGTTCATTCCACGAAGGTAAGCTCCAGGCCGCCGGACCTCGCCGCTCATGGCCTTGTAGACGGTGGCGATCACAGCAGCAGCCGCGCCGTGCTGACCCATGATTCGACACGCTTCGCGCCAGGCATGGAGGCTGATCGCATGCTGGCCGACGAGGCCCTCGGCGATACTGACAAGGCGGCCCCAGGCGCGCGGGCCAGGGTCGAGATCCCAGATAAGTTCGGGGCAGGCCTTTGCCACGAAGCCCGGATCGATCCCGTGCCGATCAAGGTCATCCTCGACCGCGCTCTTGGGAGCGAGGAGAGCGATATCCCAGGCCTCACTACTTCTTCCTGCCAAGCCTCTACTCGTAACTGCGTTAGCAGTTTGAAGTTGGGTTGTAGTTGTAGAGTGAACGAAATTCATTTCGTCCTTGGGTGAAGGATTCATAGTTTCAAAGGCAGGGTTTTCGGCTGTTTCCTGCGCCTTTCCTGCAGTCAGGGCATCATCGACTGCGCCTTGGAACAGATCGACCCGCTTAGTCAGCAACGCCACGCAGCGAACGAGCTGGTCGATATTCCTGCTGCCGCGGATATGGGTCACGGCCATGCGCACCAGATCGACCTCATGCTCAGCGTCAATGCCGTCCAGCATGTGATAGGAACAGGTTTCAGCCAACATCCGGGTACGCCGGCGTAGTGCTGCGATGGTCTTACGCAGCCGTTCGATCTCGCGATCTTCGGCTTCCCCTTTCGCAGCGATCGCTTCGAACTCCTGGGCTCGCGCAGCCAAGGGGCTCAGATCGAAACCATAGCTCCAAAGAATCTTTCCATCAGCAGCGCGAAGACCGCCGCGATGACCGTTTGCACTGTCCTTGGGGGTGAGCAGGCCGTGTTCAACCGCGGCGCGAACATAGTTCTGCACTTGCCGGACGCTGACACCCAGCTTTACCGAGAGGGTTTCATTACGCGGCCAGACGCACGGGGTCTGCCCCGGTGCCCAGTCCTGCGACCGCGAGAAGGCCACAAGAACATCCATAAGGCTGACCACATTGCGGGGCACGCCCATATAAGGCGCTGCGCGCTTCAGCTTGTTCAGCAAGCGAGAAGGCGAGAGGCCTTCCTGCCCCTCGAAGCCCTTGGCGAGCTTGTCGACGATGGCGTTGAACTGACTGTAGCGGCGCAAACCGCTCGGTCTCATGGGCGCAAGTTCCCCCATTCGGCACTCCCTATCGGAATGCCGTTCGGACATGACTATCCGCTGCGCGAAACGCGCTTCGAACTTGTCTAGATCGGGGAGATAGGCTAAACTGCGCTTGCTACAGTGAGTTTATCTCATCCCCGAAAAGCCCGGCCTAGTGCCGGGTTTTTCATGTCGTCACGGCCACTCCATCACACTTTGGTCCATGAGCAGCGGGCGCGAGCGTGAACGCGGCCGTACTCCCATGCCAGCACGGTCCGACATCGATCGGACAGAATCGGGCTGATATGGATTCGCGACCACACTGTTACCGGCCGACAACGATCATGCGAGTGTGAGGATTCGTGCTTTCGCGGACGAACTCTGTGATCTTGCACAGTTTTTATAGTGATATCGGAGACAAACCGTCGTGGGTTAGTGCTTTTACAGACACTTTGCCCATTAGTGCTTTCGGGGACATTGCTCTCTACAGCACGATACGAAGATTTCGACTTAGTGATTTCGCGGACACTCGAAGTCCAGTTGATCGGCTACCCACGAAGATCGTATCGATCTTCAAATATTTGTTCGCGCCGGCGCAGGACATTGGTCACTTCATGGACCATGCGCTTGATGACGACGGTCTGCAATTGCGGTGCCCAGTCCTTGCGGACTTCCGAGCCATCCAGCCCATCGATTTCCGCCAGAGCCTGAATGAGGCTCGCGGGAAGTTCCTTGAACAGGTTGGCCAGCATCGCGATGAGCGCAACATAGCGTTCATCCGCCAAAACCTTCTGATCGCGGATACTCTCGACCTTGATAATCGCCTGGATCAAATCGATCTCCAGCGCCTCAAGCAGGACGCGGAATTCGGACAGCGTTATCGACGCACGCTCTGCACAGTTGGAGTGAAGGATCCGTCCCAATCTGCTTTTGCTGATGCCAGCCCTCATGGAGAGGGAACGTAGGCTGATATCTTTTGCCTGCATCGCGCGCTGGATGAGCGCGATGTACAGGTGCCCATCCGCTTCCTGAGCGACGGCTCCCCCTATAGGCTCGATCGCAGCTAGGCTCGACATATTCCCCCTGTCCTGGGTGGGACTATGTCACCACAAGATCAAAAGCTTGTACCCTTGGCAAGCTTTTCACGTCGGATCGGACTATCGCACAGACCGCGATTGTAACAGATCGTTGCTATACGCGGTGTCTGCAGCCTGATCTTAGGAGTCTACGACATCTTCGATGCCGATATTTCCTAGTATGCGTTTCGAATGATGTTCAGCGACGAAGTCGAAAAATAGGATCGAGAGCATGTCGCCCATGGTGAGGGTCATCCCGAGAAGGTTAGCGAAACGACGCTTTTCCTCCACCAGTCGGTCTGCGCTCGCTCTCGGAATGCTCAAATGAATGCGGATTGGCCCCTTGGATTCGACTACGTTGAAGTGCGCGCGGACATCTGCGGGGTCGAGACGGGTGAGGGGAAGTGCCGGAATTCGGGCATTCACGAGACTAGCGACAGTCTCGAAACGAAGGGTTTCATTCGAGCGCAGCCGTAGGCTCTCGCTCGCGAGCCGGAACAGAAGTTCGGACACGTCCAACGCATAACTGCGCGTATCACCTGCCATCAATCCGTTCCTGCCAAACTTAACTGTTCCTGACGATCCGGGTCGGCAGCCAACATTCCTCACCCCCTCTTACACGAGGCCATACTACCTTACAATCAATGGGAAGGTTCACCCCGTACGATGCTGGGCGAATCGCAATTTCGTCTGGTGTCGGTCGTCATTCCTATCAGAAAAGGTTCTGGGACGGACTGTCCCCGCATCGCGGTCACCGCGTCCCAAATTTGGGACGCCATGTCCCAGTTAGAGGGACAGCGGATTCGGGTCCTTGGCCTTTTGCCTTCCTTTTGAGGAAATCGCGCGGCTTCCCACCGAGCTCCTTCATCCGCTGCTTGAGCGTCCGCGGTTCCGATGCACCCTTCCGAAGGGGCGGGGAAATGGCCGCGCCCTGAGCAAGGGATCTGTCTCGATGCAAGCAACACTCAAGCAGGGTCGGCGACTGGAGTTGGCGATCATCGCCATCGCCGCGCTCGTATTCGCGCTCCTCTGGTTCGCCGGCCCGGCCCATGCGGGTGCCGACACCACGTTCGACACGGCGCTCACCATGTTTACCGACTTCCTCCAGGGGTCGGGCGGCAAGATCATCACCGTTCTGTCGCTCGGCGGCGGGCTCGTCGCCCTGGCGTCCGGACGCTTCAGCCTCGGCCAGGTTGCCATCCCGGTCGGCGTCGGCGTCGGCGCGGGAACCGGTATCCCGATCGTCACCTCGACGGTCACCGCCACGATCTGACGCAAGCATTCCCCCGGTCAGGGTAGCAGCCCTGATCCGGGCGGGGGAGGGTGGTGCAATGGCCGGAGACAAATACGGCATACCGTCTCATCTGGATGATCCTGAGCTGATCGGGCTGTGGACGCTGGATGAGTTCCTGGCGATGGTCATCCCATTCACCTGGGGCATCCTGTGGACTTGTAACGGATTTGCGCCGGTCACCTGAGCGATTAGAGTTCGCAACAGGAGACCGACGAGATGATCAAGCACACAGAAGAGTTCAAGCAGGAGGCGGTGCGGATTGCACTGACCAGCGGGTT
>Ga0209933_1001055_pt1 | contig 32726 bp, 26 predicted proteins | sample ThiBiot_300_biof_FD_183944 | JGI IMG/M metagenome (GOLD analysis project Ga0209933, IMG submission 183944) | Wastewater bioreactor microbial communities from Cape Town, South Africa - Thiocy_cont_300_biof (SPAdes) | ecosystem: Engineered > Bioremediation > Thiocyanate > Unclassified | place...
CGAACCCGTTCAAACACGAACGATTCATCCGCTTTTGGGTAGAAAGGTTCCCGCAATGGGACATTCACATGCACGGGTCCGGGCGGGTCCAGTTCACAGAGCGTAATGGCTTCGTTGAGTGAGCGTTCAATGGTCCAGCGGGCATCGGGATGGGTGTAATCGGCCGGGAGGTCATAACTTCGCTTTACCTGGTTACCAAAAATACCGACCTGGTCGATGGTCTGCCCATCCTGCTGGTGTAGCCATTCGTGAGGCCGGTCGGCGGTCAGCAGTAGGAGAGGCACCTGTTGAAAATAGGCTTCGGCTACGGCGGGCGCCAGGTTATACACGGCACTGCCTGATGTACAGATTACGGCTACCGGTTTTCGGCTTTGCTGGGCAATGCCTAATGCGACAAATCCCGCTGACCGTTCATCGGCCATTACCCGAACCTGTAACTGTGGATGTCGGGCAACGGCCAGGGTTAATGGAGCAGAACGAGAGCCCGGCGAAACGATCACATCGGAAATTCCTTTTTGAGAGAGTAGTTCAGCGATGTTAACGATAGGCTGAAGAACGGGCATGGTAAATGACGATTTATAGAAATAGATTGTCGACAGTAAACAGGGTCTGTTGGCAGTCTGGGTTGCAAACATACGCGGAAAGCCAATGCCCAGACGGGCTTTGTGTCGAAGAATTTACGTTACTTTGTTCAGTTTACAGTCTCTACGCCCTACAGATTCACCGTATCATAAACGATGTGTTCGGTTTCTGCGTTATTAAACACAAACGAATTGACGAACACATCTGAACAATCCTATCCCGAATTAGCCCAACAATTCAGCCATGAACCGCATTACATTTGAGAACGAAGACGAAATTCGGGTCAAATCCTTAGCCGGAGCTGTTGTGATTAACGTCCTGTTGATTATTATTTTGCTGCTGGTAAAGCTTACGCAGACGATCCCCAATCCACCCCCGATTCAGTTTGTGGAGGTGAATTTTGGGACGGATGCCCGGGGGAGTGGTCGGATTCAAACCTATAATAAAGCATCCGATTCACCCAGAGCGGAGGATGTAAAACCTGCCGAGAAACGCCCAAATCCAAAAATCAATACGACCCCACGTATCGAAAAGGTAAAGGCGACTCCGAGTCCAAAGGTGGAGGACGCCAAACCGGCAAAAACAGCTACCGAAAAACCGCTGATCGTCAGTAAAGCCGAAAGCCCGGTGACCACCCCCGAGCGGCCCGAGCCGAAGCGGGTTGAAGCACCCAAAAACACCGCACCCGTAGAACGGCCTGTTCCGCCAGCGCCTACCAAAAAAGTAGAAACCGTCAACACCGATGCCCTGTTTAAAAAATCCTCGGGTGGGGGTGGGTCAAACGGGACCGTTGGCAAAGCGTCGGGAAATGGGGGTAATAATAACGGTGACGATGCCAGTGGTGTAGGGGATAAGGGGAATCCAAACGGTAAGATTAACGCCAAAGAGTTTTACGGAACCCCTGGTGGCGCGGCTACAGGGGTTGCCTTCGATGTATCAGGCTGGTCGATGGCGAGCCGCCCAGCCGTTAATGATGATTCGGATGAAACCGGAAAGATCGTTTTTAAAATTACCGTCGATGGCGATGGTGAAATCATCCGGGTCCAGCAGCAGCAGTCAACCGTGAGCCCATCGGTGGCCGAGCAGTATCGGAAAGCGGTTCAGCGACTCCGCTTACGGCCTAAAGGCGGCTCAACACCTCCTACATCGACAGGAACCATTACCTTTATCATTAAGGCAAGAGATTAATGCAGTACACGGAAGCGATCGACTATCTCTATAGTCGGCTCCCAGTTTTTCACCGGATAGGTCCCAAAGCCATCAAACCCGGTTTGGGTAATACCCTGGCGCTTTGCGAAGCCCTAGGGAACCCGCATCAGCAGTTTCGGAGTATCCACGTAGGGGGTACCAACGGCAAAGGCAGCACGTCCCATATGCTGGCGGCTATCTATCAATCGACTGGTTACCGCGTCGGTTTATATACCTCGCCCCACCTGCAATCGTTCACGGAGCGTATCCGGCTCAACGGGCAACCGATTCCGGAAGCCGACGTGGCCGCGTTCGTGGAACGGTACCAAGGGGTAATCGAATCGATCGAACCGTCGTTTTTCGAAGTGACGGTCGCCATGGCTTTTGACTATTTTGCCCACCAGCAGATCGATCTTGCCATTATTGAAGTGGGGTTGGGCGGTCGACTCGATTCTACGAATGTTATTACTCCGCTGGTGTCTGTCATTACCAATATTGGATACGACCATACGGATATTCTGGGGGATACGCTGCCTCAAATAGCGGGAGAAAAAGCGGGGATTATCAAACCGGGGGTTCCTGTAGTGATTGGCGAAACCCATCCCGATACGCAGGCTGTGTTTACGAAAAAGGCCTTAGAGCAAGAGGCTCCCCTTGTTTTTGCCGATCAGGTTTACACGGTAGTGGATAAGGGTATCCTGAAAGGGTATCGGCAGGTAGCGATCAGGGCTAATACCGACGAACAACCGGAATTCTATGAGCTCGATTTGCTGGGTGCTTACCAATTGCATAACCTGCCTACGGCCCTGGCCACTATTTCGGTGTTGCAATCTAGCTTTCCGGTGCCTGTTTCGTCCATACGGCAAGCTCTCGGTGCGGTCAGCGTGCTGACCGGATTAAAGGGACGGTTTCAAACGATCCGTCAACAGCCCCGCGTCGTTGCCGACACCGCCCATAATCAACCGGGCCTGGAAGCCCTTTTCGAAACCATTCATAGCCTTACCTACGATACCCTACGGATTGTATTGGGGGTAGTAGCGGATAAAGATCGGACTAAAGTGCTGGAGGTTGTACCGCCGTCCGCCGTCTATTACTTCTGTCAGGCCCATACACCCCGTTCGCTTCCGGCTGAGGTACTACAGGCCGAAGCGGCTGCCGTTGGGCGACTGGGGAATGCATATGCCGATGTGAACCTGGCGTTAGTGGCTGCTCTGGAGGAATCGTCGCCCAATGACCTGATCCTGATCACCGGTAGTAACTATACCATTGCCGAATTGGTGGATTTAGGATAGTTTTGCTAAAGAACTACTTTCGCCTATGAAATCCATTCCTATTTTGCTAATGCTTTGGTTGATTGGATCGACCAGCCTCATTGCCCAGAATCCGTCTGTAGAGAACGAAAAATTTGTCTTTCTAAACAACGGCGCAACGGTTGGTATGATCATCAAATCGGTCGTTAAAGCTGATAAACAGCGGCTGAAATTAACCGACCAGCAACTACCCAAAGCCAAAGAAATTATTACCAATGCCGTGGTTAAATTTAACAATGGTGTGAAGCAGTTGAAGGCAGTTGGTATGAATCAGGCGAAGCTCCGTACGCTGGCTGTTGGGGTAGAGACTGAGAAAGTACTTGCCTATAAATCGATCCTGACGACTCAACAGTATACTACCCTGGTTGCTCAGCATAAGAAGGTATATCCTGAAGCTAAACTCTGAGCTATCTAGATAGGCAGCGTGAGTTGAAGCCTACCTGGCTACCGGCAGGGACGGATTATTCAGTTAGTTAAACCCTGCTCGTTCGCCTTCCCCTGACTTCACGGATCTTTTTCTATTCGTTTATTTTTATTAGTTGAATGGCTGCTTGGCGGCCTTATTTTTTTATTTCTGTGACACGACGAAAAACGCACCGCTTTCTGCAAAATGCCGAGAGTCTAAATGTTATTGAAGCTGGTAAACCCCTGTATAAAACCATTCGCGGAAATTGGGGGTCTGAATATTTTAGGAACGATAATCCGATTGTATTGGAGCTTGCCTGTGGCAAGGGCGAGTATACTGTAGGGCTAGGACAGGCGTACCCGACCACTAATTTTATTGGGGTAGATATTAAAGGGGATCGAATTGCGCGAGGCTCTAAGGCGGCTCAAATGCTTGGCTTATCGAACGTCGCGTTTTTACGTACCGATATAAATTTTCTACAGGAATTCTTTGAGGCAGGAGAGGTATCTGAAATCTGGATTACGTTTCCAGATCCTCAGCCGAGACCGAAGCAGGAGAAACATCGATTGACACACCCTCGTTTTTTAACGATCTATAAACAGCTTTTAAAACCGGGTGGAACGTTGCATTTAAAAACAGATAATCCAGAATTATTTGCCTACAGCTTGGAGCAGGTCAGTGCAAATGGAGGTATTGATTTACAATTCACAACTGACCTATATAAATCACCGTTGAATGAAATTCACATTGGTATAAAGACAAAGTACGAAGAGTTGTTTTACAACAAAGGATTTACAATCAACTATTTACAATGTAAAATGGGTGCGATTTAACTATGTAATCGCACCCATTTAGTTAAGTAAACTATAATTTTGTCGTTAATTGACATTTACTTTTGTGAATAAACCTCTTGTAAATTCACAATTGTTAAAATAGTTTTTCCATCAAGTCAGCTACTCGGCTTGAGTATCCATACTCGTTATCATACCAGCCAACAACCTTTGCGAGATTGCCATTTACCGCTGTCAATTTTGAATCGAAGATGCAGGAGTGAGGATTGCCGACGATATCGATCGATACAATTTGATCGGTAGTGTATTCCAGAATCCCTTTTAGTGAAGATTCTGAAGCTTCTTTGATCGCGTTGTTAATTTCTTCTATGGTGGCTGGTTTTTTCAAAATTACGGTCAGGTCGGTGAGTGAGCCATCTGGTGTTGGTACGCGGAGTGCGTTTCCGTCCAGCTTTCCTTTTAATTGTGGTAATACCAAACCAACCGCTTTTGCTGCCCCTGTAGACGTTGGGACAATTGATAAGGCGGCTGCCCGAGCCCGACGTAAATCGGAGTGAGGTGCGTCCTGTAAGTTCTGGTCGGCAGTGTATGCGTGAATAGTAGTCATGTACCCTTTTTCGATACCGAATACATCATCGAGTACTTTGGCCATTGGGGCCAGACAGTTTGTGGTGCACGACGCGTTCGAGATGATTGTTTCTTCACCGGTTAGCGTATCATCATTTACGCCCAATACAACGGTTGGTATATTACCTTTAGCAGGTGCAGAAATGACTACTTTTTTAGCACCAGCCTGTAAGTGCATACCTGCACCTGCTTCATCAACGAAACGTCCCGTTGATTCCAGCACTACATCGATTTCTAATTCACTCCAGGGCAGATTTTTAGGATCCCGTTCAGCATAGGCATGAATACGTTGTCCGTTTACTGTTAAGCTTTCACTATCGGAAGAGACTTCACCCGTGAATTTTCCATGAACGGAATCATATTTTAGCAGATGGGCCAGGGTCGCATTATCAGTTAAATCGTTAATAGCGACTACTTCGATGTTTTCCTTTTCCAGAAGCCGTCTGAACGATAACCGTCCGATACGACCGAAGCCATTAATAGCAACGCGTATTTTTTTCATGTACAGAGAAAATTGGTTTGTTTTCGGAGCAAATATACTGATTAAATATGCTGATAGCTAGAAATGGGGTATAGGGTATAAGCTTCATAATTAGCACTTTATTTTAGTAATTAAACGAACTTTTTTAGCAAATAGGTTATCAAATTGTCAAAAATTAGCATATTTATTAGCATTTAGCTACATTTTTATAGTAAATTGCGGAATATTTGCTTAACTTTCGGCTATAATTGAGCAAAATACTATAATTTTACTAAAAATTATGCCAACACAACTTAGAGTTGCTAATCAATATTAGTAAATACCAATTAAATACTAATTATTTAGTATTCCTTTATAGCTTAACGATTTAAGGTATAATAGGGTAGAGGTTAGTAATTAAGGAGACAAGATTTTAGGGAATTATTTCCACAAAGCATGTAATAAGAAATAACAACGTTTTTAATTTAGTCAAGCACTCAATGCTCTATATAACTGAAATAATAACCAGGTACGCTACAATTAATAAGAGTTTTTATAAAGACTAACATAATAGACTAAAACTCATTAATTAAATACTTCTTGAGCAACAACTATTCGATCACTTTTTCCCACTACGGCATGAATATTGATCTACAAATTATAGGTAAGCAAACTAATCATGAATCAATAACAAATCAGTTCTATTTAATTACACTTTATCGTAAGCCATCAAATAGAGGAAAGAAATAAAGGACTCAACCAATACTTATCCGTTTCGGCCAAGCACAAGCTTGGCCACAAGAGTATACATAGACACCTTATTTCAAAGTATACAAGGCCAAGCATAAGCTTGGCCGAAACCACCATAGCTGAAAAAATTTAGCCATATATTTCAACTATACATGCCTTCTGCTTACCTTTGAAAAATAGAAAAAGAATTCTAGTATATTATTGATGTAAGACAATATAAAATTTGGTAGTAAAATTCAAAAAGCTATATATCAGTTAGTTATAACCGTATTAATAAACAATTACTTTATTTAATGATTGCTGAAATCGAACGTATATGGGCTAATCGTGAGCTATTAGCGAATCCAGAATCTACCAACCTAGTACGGGAGGTAATAAAAAAATTAGATAGCGGAGCGTTACGAGTGGCTACTCCGCCAACAGCTGATGGGGGAGAGTGGACTGTAAATGAATGGGTAAAAAAAGCTATTTTACTTTATTTCATTAGTCAGCAAATGACTCCTCAGGAAGTGGGGATTTTCGCCTACAACGATAAGATTCCCTTAAAGACTAATTTTGCTGAAGCTAAAGTTAGGGTAGTGCCGCCAGCCGTTGCTCGTTACGGATCGTATCAGGCACCCGGTGTTATTCTTATGCCTTCTTATGTCAATATAGGAGCATACGTAGATGAACGTACAATGGTCGACACCTGGGCAACTGTTGGCAGTTGTGCACAAATTGGGAAAGACGTTCATCTTAGTGGGGGAGTGGGTATAGGTGGTGTCTTAGAACCACCCCAGGCTGCACCTGTTATTATCGAAGATGGGGCATTTATTGGCTCTCGGTGTATAGTCGTTGAGGGGGCTCATATTGGTAAACAAGCTGTACTAGGTGCTGGCGTTACGATCACAGGCTCCTCTAAAATCATTGATGTGACTGGTACTAATCCTGTCGAATATAAGGGGTTCGTTCCTGCTAATTCTGTGGTGATTCCTGGTAGCTATGCTAAACAGTTTCCTGCTGGTGAATATCATGTTCCCTGCGCCATTATAATTGGACAGCGTAAGCCATCGACTGACTTGAAAACGTCGTTGAATGATGCATTACGAGAAAATAATGTATCTGTGTAGGATAGTAAACATAATAAAAATGTAAATTAACACCTAGCGCAATTAACAAAACAGCTATTTACATTTATTTAGTACATTTGTACAATCAACAAAAGCCACACGGGTCGTGTGGCTTTATTTTTGTATATTATACATCGTCTATTACAATTACCAATAATTTACTAATATATTTGTAACTATACACATCAACTACGGATTTTTTATCCAACAATTCACATGAGCATTAATGACAAGATTAAACAGATCCTTATCGATAAGAATTTAACCCCTTCTTATTTTGCCGATGAGATCGGTGTACAGCGATCAAGTATCTCACATATTCTGTCGGGTAGAAATCGCCCTAGCTTCGATATTATTCAAAAAATAATTCGTCGTTTCCCAGAGTTAGGCTATGAGTGGATTATGGAAGAGGATGCATACGGTTCTACAACAAATCAACCTTCAACTTACAGCAATCGAATTAGCACTCCAGCACGATCGGCTACTGATCGAGTTCCGAACGGACAACCTTCATTTTATTCGTATGGGAGCCAACCATCTGTACGTTCTCAACGAACCGAAATTCCACCTGTTTCCCAACATTCACAACCCATGGCAGAACCTGCTGACTCAGCCGTAGAACCTATCATTTCTAGTAATCCGTCAACTGATAAGAAAGTTGAGCGTATTCTAATCTTTTATACTGACGGCTCATTTAAAGAGTATACTCCCTCATTATAAATCAACCCAACAAACCGAAGGCATTGGGCATTTCAGAAGCTCTGATCTACCGCTGGAAAATCATAAACGCTCTGGCGGCCGCCCAGCAAGGGTGAGAAAAAAGTAGATAGTGCACAAAATGAGCTAGCGCTGGAAAATCAGCAATTCAAAGTTGAGTACGACAATTGGAAACAGACCATAGGTAGTCCAGTAGGAAAAATCTTCGCTGCTTGCTGGTATGGTTAGAAATAATCTTCAATGATCGTTTAGACGACAAGATTCCTCGAAGAACTGTAGCCGTCGGCTCTGACTCAGACCCAGCACGAAGCATGTAAAGACATCTAAATACTGTTAGCTATCGATTCAGTCATTTATGTTGTGGCCAAGCACTCGCTTGGCCTGATAGCTATTAAAAGCTTATATAAGCATGGCTTTCATGTTAAAATTTTGGCCCACGGATGTACCATCTATCAGTTTGTACTATCGCTTTAGATTTACTTTAATAGTTCTGTATCTACGAGCATTTCCATTCATACGCTCCATAAAAAAGGCTATTTAGACGCTGTATAAGGCCTTTTTCACTCTTAATAAAGCTAACTCCTTGTAAAGCAATACTTTACTGTTCCACGTGGATAAGCTGTTGATAAGTCTGTGGATTAAACCAATCCTTTTGTTGTATAATTTATATTATGTTAAGTAAAGAAACTAAAAAATAGGGTCGGCGTCTTCACCACCGACCCTATCCATTACTTACTTTCGATACACGTGATCTTTTTCTCTTCGTATTGCTTCAGAATATTTTCTGTGTTCGTCAGGTTCTCCGTTACTTCAGCCTCATCTTTAATCGACTTAGCTTTCTGGAAATATGGCAGAGCCGCTTTGAACTTACCACAAACCCGACCATCCATCTCTTTACCGTTTTTACTATACTCCGTCATATCCATCTTATCGACGATATTTTTCAGATTCACGGCATCGTTGAATAACCAGACCGCCATGTTGAAATTAGCGTCGTAGTTATTGGCATCCACAGCCAGTGCTTTTTCCAGGTACTGTTTTTCCAGCGCTTTGTTATCAGCGACTACCTTTTTCAGTTCAGCCACCTTACTTTCATTTCCTGCGTTAGCAGCTGCACTGGCAGCCGCTTCTTTAGCCTCAGCTTCCAGACGCGTAACTTCCGTTTTCTGCGTAGCTAGTTTGCCTTGAACATCCGCTAATTGCCGTTTCAGTTCAGGCTTGGGCGACTTCTTGATCGCTGCCGTTAACCGGGTTATTTCAGAATTATAGGCATCAACAATGCTTTTCGCATCAGCCAATTGCTTAGCACTATTACCAGACTTTTTGGTTGTCCCTTCCAGTTTCTTGGCATCTTCGTCAGCTTTACGTCCGATATTGTTATATACAATCGACAGATTGACCAGATTCTGTACATTGTTCGGATCTTTTTCGATCATCTGCTTCATGCTGGCAATGGCATCGTCCATCCGATTAGTACGCAACATGATATTGATCTTCTCGTTGGCGAGATCCTTATTGGCTGGAGCCAGTGCAATTCCTTTATCTAACGCAGCAATTGCCTTGTCCACTTCATTATCTGCACTATACAACATAGCCAGCGATCCATAGATAGCGGCATCCTTACCACCACCAGCAATGTATTTTTCCAATTGCGTCTTTGCCGTTGCGTTATCTTTCACCTGCTGGGCTGCAATGGCTGTATACAACGGTGCCAGTGTATCTTTCGGGTTGATATCTCCAGCCATTGACATTGCCTTGATAGCATCGGGGAAATTCTTGGCCTGGAACTTGGCTACCCCCTGCTGCATAAAAGCACTGTACAGGTTCGGGCTCTTTAGTGCATCTTCTGCTTCTTTCGCTAATTTTCCTGGACCACCCTTTTTATCCTTGTCCAGTTCAATTACTTTTTTGTAGGCTTCATAGGCTGTTGTTGCGGCCGCTGAGTCTAGTTTGATGTTGCCTCCGGCAGCAATATTCTGATATGTTTTTGCGCGGTCCATCCAGGTGCTGGCCTTAGCCCCTGCCTTGGCATCGGTTATATCCTTATCACTTTTTTCCTTTTCTTTTTTAAGGTTATCCAGCATAGCTGCATCAACGGCATTGCCTTGCTGGGCGCGAACGCCTACAGATGTCAGGCTGCACGCGAGGAGAATTACCAGAACTTGTTTCATATGTAAATCGGGGTTGTGTTATTATTTAAAAACGAAATTACGGAATCTGTCTGTATAAGCATGACTGGTTCTAAATTGTTTGAGCCGTCCGTTTTGACATAGAAATCAAACAGACGGCTCAATTTACTCGTTTTGAATTACTTATACCTGTTTATTCACTAACAACCGTTTCAGGTTCAGAGGGCGTAGTGCCGCCTTCCTCACCTTCTTCCTGCTTAATTTTAGTAACCGACGAAATTTCATCCCCATCGCGCAGACTGATCAGCCGAACGCCCTGGGTATTTCGTCCGATAACACTGATATCCCCTACTGGAGTCCGAATGGCAATCCCCGATTTGTTTATGATCATCAGATCGTCAGCATCTTCCACATCCAGTATCGCTACCAATCGTCCTACTTTTTCGGTGACCTTCAGCGTCCCCACTCCTTTCGCCCCCCGGTTCGTAATCCGGTATTCATCAATCTCGGAACGCTTGCCATACCCTTTCTCGGATACGACCAGTAACTGCGCCTGCTGTGAGTCGATGCATACCATACCGACCACATGATCGGTTGTATCCTCTTCATCCAGCGAGATGCCACGAACCCCGGCAGCTGTACGACCCATCGGCCGAACACGGCTTTCGTGGAACCGAACCGCTTTTCCCGCACTCGACGCAATCACAATATCGTTATCGCCATTGGTCATGCACACCCCGATCAGTTGGTCATCTTCATCAATCGTAATCGCAATGATACCGTTCTGACGTGGGCGGGAAAAGGCTTCGAGCATGGTTTTCTTAATCGTTCCCTGCCGTGTACACATCACAATGTAGTTATTGTTGATGTAGTCCTCATTCTTGAGGTCAGTCACGTTGATCACCGCCCGCACTTTATCGTCAGACTCAATATTGATAAAGTTAGCCAGGGGCCGCCCTTTCGATATCCGTGATCCTTCGGGCAGTACATGTACGGGCACCCAATATAGTCGCCCTTTCTGGGTAAACGCCATCAGGGTGTTATGCATGGTCGCCGTGAACAGGTGCTCGGTGAAATCCTCTTCCTTAGTGACAGCTGCTTTCGCACCTACCCCACCGCGCCCCTGCGACCGGTATTCGGTAGTTGGCGTCCGCTTGATATACCCCTCATGCGAAATGGTAATCACCATGTCCTCATCGGCAATCAGAGACAGATCGCTGATGTTGCCATCGCCCAGCGGATTGATCTGCGTCCGGCGTTCATCGCCATAGCGGGCACGGATGTCGATCAGTTCGCCTTTTATTACTTCCCGCTTCCGCTCTTCGCTGGCCAGAATCGCACGCAGTTCGGCAATCTCCTTCATCAACTCATCGTACTCCTGCTGTAGCTTGTCCCGTTCCAGGCCTGTCAGCCGTTGCAGACGCATTTCCAGGATCGCTTTTGCCTGCACATCACTCAGAGAAAACTGCTCCATCAGACCCGTCCGGGCTATTTCTGGATCACGCGAGGAACGAATCAGGTTGATAACCGCATCAATGTTATCAAGGGCAATCAACAGTCCTTCCAGAATATGTGCCCGCTTTTCAGCCTCCCGGAGTTCGTATAGGGTCCGTCGGGTTACTACCTCGAATCGGTGTTCGACGTAGTATTTCATCATATCCTTCAGGTTTAGCAACATCGGCCGACCTTTAACCAGAGCGACGTTGTTGATACTGAACGACGATTGCAGGGCAGTATGCTTATAGAGGTTGTTCAGGACAACATTAGGGATGGCATCCTTACGGAGATCATACACGACTCGCAGTCCGTCCCGATCCGACTCATCCCGGAACGCGGTAATGCCTTCGATCTTCTTGTCGTTGATAAGCTCAGCCGTTTTTTCAAGCATTACCGCCTTGTTGACCATGTACGGAACATCTGTCACAATGATCTGGGTTTTGCCCTTGTTTTCTTCAATGGTCGCATTAGCCCGGATAACGACCCGGCCACGGCCTGTTTTGAAGGCTGACTTCACCCCTTCCATGCCATAGATGGTCGCCCCCGTCGGAAAATCAGGGGCTTTCACGTACTGCATCAGTTCTTCAACGGTGATGTCCGTATTATCCAGATAGGCAATGATTCCATCGACCACTTCGGTCAGGTTATGCGGGGCCATGTTAGTAGCCATACCGACCGCAATCCCCGACGAACCGTTGAGCAGCAGATTGGGTAATTTCGCGGGTAAAACGGTTGGCTCTTCGAGCGAATCATCGAAGTTTGGCTGAAAATCAACCGTTTCTTTATAAATGTCATTTAGCAGTTCTTCGGCTATCCGCTTCAACCGGGCTTCGGTATACCGCATAGCTGCCGGCGAGTCGCCATCAATGGAGCCAAAGTTCCCCTGCCCATCGACCAACGGATACCGGAGCGACCAGTCCTGCGCCATCCGTACCATAGTATCATATACCGAGGCATCACCGTGTGGGTGGTATTTACCCAGCACTTCCCCGACAATACGCGCTGATTTTTTGTGGGGCTTGTTGTAACTAACACCCAGTTCAGCCATTCCGAACAACACCCGGCGGTGTACCGGCTTCAGCCCGTCACGCACGTCGGGAAGGGCGCGGGAAATAATAACCGACATCGAATAATCGATATAGGCACCGCGCATTTCGTCCTCAATGTTAATAGGAATGATGTTACTGGGAGATTCGAGGTCGGGATTTTCGTCCGCCATTTGTCAAAGGAGTTTCGCAGAAAATTACTATTCCGGTTTACACAATTGGCGTAAACCGCGTTATAGACAAATATACAAAATTTTCGGGAGAAAACAGAAATAAACCCCTACTAATGGGCGAAAATGGGTCAAAAACCAACAAATAGTCCCCATCGGTACGCCCAGGAAATCGGCAGCTAGCCTGCCCTTATCTTCCAGTTGAAATACAATTCTATTTCAACTAAAACCCACCGTAATTTCACCCAAAAACCAAGCGATACGTATACAGCTTGTAGGTACTGATTAACAGGCGATTGATACTATACGTGCCTTTGTTCAATCAGATTTTTTAAATGGTGGGGTTATTATTGGTTGAGGCCAAGCACCGGCTTGGCCGCCGAACTACAGCTTAATTCTGGGATCGAACACAAATGGCTCGGTACCGACCAGCGTAATGTGCGAAAAATCGGGGTGGGCTGGGTTAATCAAGTAATTGGATTCGTGTGGTATAATGGCCGATGGCACTTTTAGAATAGCCGTACGCCCTTCCAGCAACCACTCCCCTCCTATTCGTTGACAGGCATCATACTGCTGAAACTCAAACCAGTTCGCCGGTAAGGTCTCCGACCGAATCACAGTCACCGATACCGCATCAGGAATCTCGATCAGCATCACCCGGAAATCATCCAGCAGCCCTTCCCCACTTCGGTGCACCACATTTTCCAGGCACGCCAATGCCCGGCTGGCTGCGGTATAAATCACGAATTGACCGCGACTATTCCAGCGAGCCGCTCCTCCTGAAGCCACCAGACGACTGGCATACGCAGCTTTGGTAATTCGATATACCCGCATCAGGCCAGATCGCCGTATTCAATACGAATCAACTCATCCAGAATCAGGTCGATCCCCCCAGACGTATGCAACAAGTCAAATGGCACCTGATTCCCGAGTCCATACGCGGGTTTATCCATCCACCGCCGAAAAGCCGCAGCCGATCCAAATACCGACTCACCCGTTTGAAAAAGAGCCATAATCTTCAGCACTTTCTCGCTATCCTGTGGATTGAGCTTTTTTTGCTCACGTTCATAGCGCTGAAACGTTTTCAGCGAGGTATCGAACACCTCCGCCAGTTGTTCGCGTTTATAGCCGCTTAGGTCAGCTATTTCAAAAAAACGAGTCGCCGGAACGCCTTTGAGAGCGGAAAAAACGAGAGCTGTTCGATCTAAAGGTTTCATGATACAAACGTAAGAATTTTGTCCTGAAAACACAGAATTTTGTCCAATAATTCACCGCTCCCTCGAATATTACAAACCTAACGACCGCTGAATAGTTGTTTATGCATCAATCATTTCGGGCAGTTACAATTCTTCAGGATGCCGAAACTGCTCTCTATTCCAATTCACAATTAATTATATAACGTTATGAAAAAGGTAAGTTTAATGCTGTTACTCGCTGTGAGCACCCTTAGTTTTCAGGCATGCAGTAGTAAAAAATCAGAAAGTACAGACAGCGTTGAGAACGCTGAAAATGCCAATGAAGCCAAAGAAGATGCGGGTACGGCACCCGATGAGAACACTACAGAGTTTGCGGTAAAAGCAGCCAATGGTGGTATGATGGAGGTTGAGCTTGGGCGACTGGCTCAGGAGAAAGCAGCCAGTAAGGATGTGAAGGACTTTGGCGCCATGATGGTAAAAGATCATTCGATGGCCAATGATGAGTTAAAAAATATTGCGGCTACACAAAATATAACCCTGCCCGCTACCCTGGGTGAGGACGAACAGAAACATGTAAACGAGTTGGCCAAGCTGTCGGGCAAAGAGTTCGATAAAAAGTATGTAAGCATGATGGTCGATGACCATAAGGATGACATCGACGAATTCAAGAAGGCGGCTGAAAACGATAAAACGAACCCAGCCGTTAAAGACTTCGCCACTAAAACGCTACCAACGCTCCAAAAGCACCTGGATGCCATCACGGCCATCGATAAATCGATGAAGTAATAGTCATAAGTGTTTAGCTTGATCCTTGTCCCTACCCAGTTCACTACCAGGTAGGGACATTTTCTACTCTAATCCAATGAAAGTAACAGGAATTTTCATGGCTGTTTGCTTCACCATACTACTGGCACAACAGACCCAGGCCCAGTCTACTACGGGTGGGCGGAGTGGTGGCTCAACGGCATCAACAGGTACGGGTTACGAAACCAGTGGCCGACGACCAGCCGAAACCAGCGCTTCCAGTATGACGGTAGCCGACGAAGGATCGCAACGAGGGTATCTGTTTATTCCACCGACTCCAAAACCAAACCGGGCTGCATCACCGGATGGTACCCAACCCACGAAATCGCTCAACCGGAAAGCAGCCACTACCGACACGCTCCCGGCTCGACGAAAATCAACGAAACGGCAGCAACGCTAATTAGCATTTCATCCCACAAACGGGGTATAACCGGATCAGGTAGCTGGCTCCTTGTTATACCCCATTTTATTTAGTTGCAATCCATTTCCGGGTAATACTATCTGTCAATTGCCGAAATCGTATAGCAGCCATCCACATAAAAAAGGCCCTTCCATCACTAGAAGGGCCTTTCAAAAAATCAGGTTAATCAGGAAAATGAGGTAAATCCTGCCGGGCCGCCGGGGCGGTTCAGCACTACTTCACTTCTTCGTAAGGCACATCGGAGACATTATCACCGGCGGGTTCGCTCTGACTCGCTCCGTTTCCATTTCCTCCGAATCCGGCTCCATCGGCTGGGTTAGCTCCTGCCCCATTGGTCGCATTATACAGTTCCTGTGAAGCAGTTGACCAGGCAGCGTTCAATCCTTCGATAGCGCTGTCGATAGCGGCAGCATCGCGCGAACCATGCGCCGTACGCAGGGTGGTCAGGGCCGCTTCGATGGCCGACTTATTCCCTTCTGATAGTTTATCGCCATATTCCTTCAATTGCTTCTCGGTCTGGAAGATCATCGAATCCGCCTGGTTGACTTTCTCGATTTTTTCCCGTTCAGACTTATCGGCAGCCTCGTTGGCTTTAGCTTCTTCACGCATCCGGTTGATTTCCGTTTCGGTTAGACCGCTCGATGCTTCAATCCGGATTTTCTGTTCTTTACCCGTACCTTTATCTTTAGCCGTTACGTGCAGTATACCGTTGGCGTCGACGTCAAAGATTACTTCGATCTGTGGTACACCCCGAGGAGCAGGTGGAATATCGGACAGGATAAACCGGCCTAGTTGACGGTTCTGAGCTGCCATTGGCCGTTCGCCCTGCAACACGTTGATTTCTACGCTTGGCTGGTTGTCCGAAGCAGTCGAATAGGTTTCCGTTTTCTTGGTCGGAATGGTCGTGTTAGCGTCGATCATCTTGGTGAACACACCGCCCATTGTTTCGATACCCAACGACAGTGGAATCACGTCGAGCAGCAGTACGTCTTTCACCTCACCGGTCAACACACCACCCTGAATCGCTGCGCCAATGGCAACGGCTTCATCGGGGTTAACGGCTTTCGAGGGTTTCTTACCGAACAGTTTTTCAACTTCTTCCTGCACTTTCGGAATCCGGGTCGAACCACCAACCAGAATCACTTCGTCGATCTGACCAGCCGACATACCAGCATTTTTCAACGCGCGACGGCAAGGTTCCAGGCTCCGCTGAATCAGCGAATCAGCCAGTTGCTCAAATTTAGAACGGCTCAGCGAACGAACCAGGTGCTTTGGAATCCCATTCACCGGCATGATATACGGCAGGTTGATTTCCGTAGCGTTCGAGCTCGACAGTTCGATTTTTGCTTTTTCGGCCGCTTCTTTCAGCCGTTGCAGGGCCATTGGGTCCTGACGCAGATCGATGCCTTCGTCTTTCTTGAACTCATCGGCCAGCCAGTCGATAATCACCTGGTCGAAATCATCGCCACCGAGGTGCGTATCACCATCCGTCGATTTTACTTCGAAAACACCATCGCCAAGTTCCAGAATCGAAATATCAAACGTACCACCACCAAGGTCGAAAACGGCAATTTTCTGATCATGGTTCGTCTTGTCGAGACCATACGCCAGAGCGGCTGCGGTTGGTTCGTTGATGATTCGTTTTACATCCAGACCCGCAATCTGACCCGCTTCTTTCGTCGCCTGGCGCTCGGCATCGTTGAAATACGCAGGTACCGTAATAACGGCTTCGGTTACGGTTTGGCCCAGGTAATCCTCAGCGGTCTGCTTCATCTTTTGCAGAATCAGCGCCGAAAGTTCCTGAGGTGTATATTGACGGTCGCCAATTTTAACCCGTGGGGTGCTGTTGGGGCCGCTCTGTACATCGTACGATACGTTTTTAACTTCGTTTGTTACTTCGTTAAAGCGTTTTCCCATGAAGCGCTTAATCGAAGAGATTGTATTTTTCGGGTTGGTGATGGCCTGGCGTTTGGCGGGAGCGCCTACTTTGCGTTCGCCGTTGCCGTTGTCCATAAATGCAACGACCGAGGGGGTTGTCCGGGCTCCTTCGGAGTTGGGGATTACAACCGGCTCGTTACCTTCCATCACGGCCACGCACGAGTTCGTGGTGCCTAAGTCAATACCAATAATTTTTCCCATAACTGGATTTAGTTTCTTTAGAAAGCTGTGTAATAACTGACAGACATGACCTATCTATCAATACAAATGCCAGCCGGGAAAAATGTTTGAATTGCTGTCAGATTGGCAGATTAAACGGCTGTCGGGGGCCAGAATGTCGCTTTCTGATCAAGTCCGTCGATAAATCGTGGCAGACCGTCAGGCTTTTCATTTCGTCCCCTGGATGATCAGCGTGCCGAACGGAACAGCCAGGGGCCCCTCCCCATATTGCTCCCGTAAACGAGCTGATACTTCTTCTTTGATCTGAGCGATGGTGGCCGGGTCGGCCTGTTTGAGCGCATTGACTACCGGAGCGGCTATTTCGGTTTTATTTCCCCAGTATTCGTCCACATCCTGATACATGACCTCCCCGACAACGGGGGTTTCCGTGACCTCCTTAAGGCCGGCATCCTCAAAAAAACCCGCGATCAGCCCCGGTTTTGCACAGCGAAACATACCGGGCATCCCCACAGGCGGAGTTGGTAGTTGTAGTGTCCGGTTGATGATGCCCATCAGGAGACTGATCCAAGGGTTCTGCTCCGGGCCGCCCCATACCGAGGTAGCAACGCGACCGCCCGGTTTGAGTACACGCGCCATTTCGCGGGCAGCCAGTACCATATCCGGGAAAAACATATACCCCATCCGGCAACTCACAGCGTCGAAACTGGCGTCATCAAAAGGTAGGTTACTTACATCGGCCCACTGGGTCTGATAATTCGACAGCCCCCTCGCCTGCGCTTTCTCCTGGGCGGTGATGAGCATTCCTTCCGCCAGATCCGTACCAATCACCCTGCCTTTCGATACGATCGATGCGATGGTCAGCCCAGGCTCTCCGGTTCCGGTGGCAATGTCGAGTACGGTATCGGTGGGCTTGAGCGCCAATGCGTCGACAATGGCATCGCCCATGGGTTTGAGGAACTGCATAGTAAACTCATCCCATTTTTTCCATCCTGGCGCAAACTGATTCCATAATGCTCGCTGCTGATTTCGGATTCCTTCTTCGACCGTTTGCATAACTTTATCCATTTCGTGATGAGTAAAGCTAACCAGCTGATCATAAGCGGTATTCATTAAACTTAGTGAGCGGTAACGGCGATCACCGAACGGTTATTTCCAAACCGATGGGACCGGCGTTCAAAAAAACGCCGGTCCCATCGGAACCGGCATTTTCGAACCATGTAATAAAGCTTTTTCACCTATACGCAGATGCCTGTTCAGCCGTTGCGTATCCGTGCAATTTATCGGTTAACCCAGTCAATGTCTTTTTTCAGCCGAGTTAGGGTTTGCTGTTCCGCGCTATCTGGCTCGGGTTGATAATCATAAACCCAATTGGCCTGGGGCGGCATACTCATCAGAATCGATTCGGTGCGCCCATTGGTTTCCAGGCCAAATTTTGTTCCCCGGTCCCAGACCAGATTAAACTCAACATACCGCCCCCGACGAAGCAACTGCCAGTTTTTCTCCCGTTCACCAAAGGGAATACTCCGGTTCTGCGCCATAAAATGCGTATAAATTGGCGCAAAGATATTACCCACATCCTGAACGAAGGCAAACAAAGCGGCTTTATGGGCCTCGTCGGAAGGTTTCAGATAATCGAAGAAGATGCCGCCAACACCCCGAGTTTCCTGCCGATGGGGGATGTAAAAATAAGTATCGGCCCAGGTTTTAAACTGAGCGTAATAAGCAAGATCGTGTCGGTCACAAACCTTTTTTAAGGTATGATGAAACCAGCGGGCATCCTCATCAACCACGTAGTGTGGGGTCAGGTCGATACCGCCACCAAACCAGTTTTGGCCGGTACTCATCTCAAAATACCGCACGTTCATATGGATGATGGGCACCATCGGGTTGCGAGGATGCAGGACGATGGATACTCCTGTGGCAAAAAAATCGGCCGGCTCTGTCAGATTAAGGGTTTTCAGGGTTGCGGCAGTCGCTTCGCCCTGTACAGCCGAAAAACCAACACCTCCCTTTTCAATCACATACCCATCACTCAGAACTCGCGAGCGTCCTCCCCCCCCCCCAGGTCGTTCCCAGGCATCTTCCTGAAATCGGCCCGCCCCGTCAGCCGCTTCCAGCGCTTGACAAATGCGGTCCTGAAGATCCATAAAGAAATAGGTGATCGTTTCTTTTGTAATCGGATTAGCTGTTATCATATTGGCAAAGTTCGCAAAGACCAACGTATAGGTGAATAGGTTGGTTAAATTATTCGCCCAGTTTTAGCACATACCGAACCGGTCTCGATTTATCGATGAGTAACACAAACCCTCGTTCAGCCAATTGACGAAGCAATTTACCTGCCCGATAATCCGAAATATTCACAAGTTTAGCGAAACGTTCGGCCGTTATATGGTCGTTCTTTCGCAAATACTGGTGTAATGTTCGAACAGTCGGCGACTGGAGTAATTCGGCATTAGCAGGTTCTGAACCATAAATCAATTTATTGGTTGGAACCGATTTATCTTTTGCCCGTATGTATATGGTTCGTTTTGTTTTATCCTGAATTACATAATGCGGCTTTTCATCGCTTTCCAAAATGGTAACGATCAGCACGATACGTCCGTCGGGAGCCAAGGTTTTATAACTAATAGTCAGCGCTGGCTGAATGAGCTGCTCTGTAGCTTCTTCGATAATGGCCACTTCACGAAATTCGGATGCGACTCCAATTATTTTTCCATCGTCTGCCACACCAATTAATACTATCCCCCCTGCACTATTCGCAAACGCGGCCAGCGTACGGGCAATACGGGCTGCCGACGAGAGCTGTCGTTTGAATTCCAGTCGGCTGTGTTCTCCCTGCCGAATAAGGCCATCAAGTTCATTACGAGTCATACCACAAAAACGCACGGACCAGCAGGTTGCTTTCTCCGGTACAGGCGTCAACTTAATACATAACTGTCCTTGCAATAGTCAATCAAATACCCAGTAAAAACAAATCGTTTGTGCTACTTTTTTTTGCCAGATCAAACTTTACCCAGTAAACAATTTTTGAGCAAACTATTTACTAAAAAAGCGGACGAACTGTCCGCTTTTTTAGTAAATAGTTTGCTCCCTAGGCACCAGGAACTAACTGAAAAATTTCATGATATTTTATTCGGCAACTGGACTCTGACGCTTCCGTCCACGAGGTTTTCCAGTGTATTCTGGCTTAGGGCTTTGATTGGCCAGCTTCAATTCGTAACCAGTCACACCGTCTTCATAATCAAAGGGTTTCACCGTGAATGAATACTTTGTTTCACCATAATCGATACCTCCTCTCTGAAGAATAAAAGGCAGGGAAAGGCTATAACTTTTAGCTGCTTTTTCCAGAGTAAACGCTTCTTCGCCTTCACCAGCATCTGGTATCAGGAAAAGAGATTTGATTTTACGTTTTCCATCCTGTGTTCCCACTTTGAACCGATTATTCTCGGTATCAATCCCTAATTGAGAAGCCGATTTATTTGGAAAAACAACCTTACCGGCCGGTGAAATGTACCCCGTAATCGGTGCCGATTTAACAGCACTCTTTTTCTTTGTTTTTTTAGCCTCGCTGTTCTCGTCGAGCGAGAAGAATCGAATTTGTTTCGCTTTCATTCGATAATCTATTTATTGTCTTCGTATTGTTCGTTCGCAAATATAGTGAGTCTGCTTTCGAAAAAACCAAATTCATTTCAGAAGAATTTTTATACGAACGCCAAAGCTCAACTTGACGAATCGCTCTACCTTCAAAAAGAGGGTATCAAAATTAATTATTAAAATAAGTATACTCGTAAATATAGACTATGTAGTGAAGGAATCAGTTTTAATCTGCACTCGTTAAAACAGCCTACTATTTATCCAACCTAATGCGCTCACATGGCTTCATTTATACCTATCAACGTAACATTTTCGACTTACAATTCGTCAATTTTATCAAACCTAATCAGTAGAATCAATGGCAATCTATCCTAAAATAATTCGTTTCGAACAATTGTTCCACGAATACAATCTTCTGTGTTGACCAAAAAGTATGTCAGCATAGAATAAAAGATTAACCTATCCCGATTGAAAAATCGGGATAGCAAACTCACTAATCGCTAAACAACAAAGTTACGACCTTGATTACATGCGAGTCGCCACACTCATTTAGCTGATGGTGTACTATTTCGGCTCTTACAGAAGGCTGGTCCATGACGTACTTCTGACAACAAGATAGCCTGTTGAAGATCGACTTTATCCTGCTATTTCTGCTTATCATATTAAGCCTTTAGTATCAAGCTATTGAGTAACCTATACTGGTTTTCCATACGTCTATCGGCGCTACAGCCATTCGGCAGGTGCCAATCGGTAACGGGCGCGCCACCAGTTGCTGCAGCCAACCTGTAACCCATAGATTCCCACGGACCGGAATGAGCGTTTCCAGGAGACTCAGATGAGATAAACAACGGGTCAGCCAAGGCGTACAGATAAAATCGGCCAGTGAGAAAAGAAGCGATTCATACGCTAACCGATTCAGTGGTAACAGATGTACGTCAACCATCGGCAGGATACAGCTTTTAGCAATAGCCCCAAAGGATGAAGCTCTTGGCTAACTTTACCTAAGTGTCAACACATCCTAAGGTACGGGTTTGATACTGTAAAGGCCATTTTACTGGTTGCACGTGACAGCTTGTCACTGGTTAGTATGAATGCCATTCTAAGACAAGAATTACACCAGGCAGGCTTTGGCAACATGCATTACCAGTAAGGCTTTTCCGGTATTCATCGAGCGTATTACGCTAAACTAACTTGACAATATCTGATTATTTTTTCCCAATATCCAACGATAAAGCTAGTAGTACCTTGCCCTGCTATAAGTCCACAGCGTGTTTGCGTACTCACCAGCAGTCATGCAGACTCAGTTGATTTACTGCCTGGAGCCCGACTTTTTTCAAATTGTTGAATTACACGCAATGGCAAAACCGTCCAGTTGCCTCTTGTAAACAACTCATAATTGCCAAAAAACCCTAAAACAAAACGACCTCCGCTTTCGCAGAGGCCGTTTTGCAAAGCAAACAGGAAGTTTAGCCCAGGTAGGTTTTCAACGCCTTCGACCGTGAGGTGTGGCGTAACCGACGAATGGCTTTTTCTTTTATTTGCCGAACCCGCTCACGGGTCAGGTTAAACTTTTCACCAATTTCTTCAAGCGTCATAGCATGCTCGCCATTTAGCCCAAAATACAACGTAATCACATCAGCTTCCCGTTGTGTCAGTGTCGAGAGGGCACGCTGTACCTCTTTCCGAAGCGAATCATTGATCAGACCGGAGTCTGGCTTATCTTCACCGTCGTTTTCCAGTACGTCAAGCAGGCTATTTTCCTCACCTTGCACAAACGGCGCATCCATCGATACGTGACGACCCGAAATTTTTAACGTGTCAACCACTTCTGCGGCCGAGATTTCCAGCACAGCGGCCAGCTCTTCGGGCGAAGGCTCACGTTCAAACTTCTGTTCCAGATCGGAGAACGTCTTCGAAATCTTGTTGAGTGAACCAACCCGGTTCAGAGGCAAACGTACGATCCGTGACTGTTCGGCCAATGCCTGTAGGATTGACTGACGAATCCACCAAACGGCATACGAAATAAATTTAAATCCGCGGGTTTCATCAAAACGCTGGGCGGCTTTAATTAAACCAAGATTCCCCTCGTTAATCAAGTCCCCCAGCGAAAGCCCCTGGTTCTGATACTGTTTCGCTACGGATACCACAAAGCGCAGGTTCGCCTTCGTCAATCGTTCGAGCGAGAGTTGATCTCCTTCCCGAATTTTTTGGGCCAGGGTTACTTCCTCGTCTGGTGTGAGTAGATCTACCTTACCAATCTCCTGCAAGTACTTGTCTAGCGACTGACTTTCACGATTGGTAATCTGTTTTGAAATTTTTAGCTGTCTCATATTCTGTTTTCCCCGGCAGAGCGACTATATAACGCTTTATTTTGACGTTGAATTACACAAAAAAGTAACAATGACTTACGCATTTTTGTTCTCTGGCTTGGGCAGTAAAACCTTGCGCGACAACCGATATTTTCCCGTTTTTTTATCAATGTCAATTAATTTGACCGTTACTTCTTCCCCTACCTGCAAAACACCGTCCATCGACTCCAGCCGTTCCCACTTAATCTCTGAAATGTGCAATAAGCCATCTTTGCCCGGCATGAACTCAATAAAGGCACCGAATGGTTGAATGGTTTTAACTTTACCTACGTAGGTTTCGCCCACTTCCGGTACAGCCACAATTCCTTTCACCCGCGACACGGCTTTGTCCATGCTTTCTTTGTTAGTCGCAAAGATGCTGACCCAGCCCGCGTTGTCGTGCTCATCGATATTGACAATGGCCCCCGAATCTTTCTGGATATCCTGAACCACTTTACCGCCGGGCCCGATCACCGCACCGATCTGGTTAGTATCGATTTTGATGACAATAGCGCGTGGTGCATGAGGTTTGAGATCTGGGCGAACTTCGGCGATGCCTTTCTTCATTTCACCCAGAATATGTAGCCGTCCGGCACGTGCCTGCTCTAGCGCCTGAGCCAGTACTTCGTAAGACAGACCGTCAACTTTCAGGTCCATCTGACAAGCGACAATACCTTTTTCGGTACCAGTCACTTTAAAGTCCATATCGCCGAGATGGTCTTCATCGCCAAGAATATCCGATAATACGGCATATTTCTCACCGTCAGAGATCAGGCCCATAGCGATACCAGCTACAGGTGCCTTGATTTTAACCCCTGCATCCATCAACGCCATCGTACCGGCGCAAACTGTTGCCATCGACGACGATCCATTCGACTCCAGAATATCCGATACGACCCGGATGGTGTATGGATTTTCTTCGTCGGGAGGCAATACTTTTTTCAATGAGCGATGAGCCAGGTTACCATGTCCGATTTCACGTCGGCCAGCACCCCGGTTTGGTTTCACTTCGCCCGTTGAGAAACCAGGGAAGTTGTAGTGCAGCAGGAATTTCTCATAACCCTGGAACAGTGGCTGATCAACAATCTGCTCATCGGTTTTGGTACCTAGCGTAGCCGTTGTGAGCGACTGTGTTTCACCACGTGTGAAGAGTGCAGAACCGTGTGGCCCAGGTAACAGACCAGCTTCAGCCGAGATCGGACGAATTTCGTCCAGCTTCCGACCATCCAGACGAACCCGTTCATCCAGTACCAGTCGGCGGGAGGCTTCCCATTCCAGGTCATGGATATAGGTTTTGATCAGGCTGACGTTAACTTCAGACTCTTCCGGGAACGAAGCAATATATTCATCGCGAATGGCTTTGAATGCTTCCGAACGACCTTTCTTACTTGGATTTTGCTGGCGAGCTACTGCATAGATTTTATCATACGTTGCTGCACGCACAGCAACCCGAAGCTCTTCGTCGTGTGTTTCGTGGTTATATTCCCGTTTTACGGTTTTACCAACTTTGGCTTCCAGTTCTTTCTGAGCCTGGCACTGAACTTTGATGGCTTCGTGGGCGGCTTTCAACGCTTCCACGACCTCGGCTTCAGAGCATTCGCTCATTTCGCCTTCCACCATACAAATATCTTTCTCCGTAGCGGCCACAATCAGATCAATCGTAGCCCGGCTTAGATCAGCCGTTTTCGGATTAATCTGATACTTCCCGTCAATTTTTGCGACCCGCACTTCCGAAATCGGGCCATTAAACGGAATATCCGATACGGCCAGTGCAGAGGAAGCCGCTAAAGCTGCCAGCGCATCCGGCTGTACTTCAGGATCAGCCGAAATCAGGGTGATAATCACCTGGGTATCGGCATGGTAATTATCTGGGAAGATAGGCCGCAGAGCTCGGTCGACTAAACGACTGATCAGAATTTCGTAATCGCTCAACCGGCCTTCACGACGCTGAAAGCTTCCTGGAATTCGTCCAGCTGAAGCAAATTTCTCCTGATAATCAACAGATAAGGGCAGAAAATCAACGCCTTCTTTGGCTTCTTTACTCGATACGACTGTGGCTAACAGCATGGTGTCGCCCAGCCTGACAACCACCGCTCCGTCGGCCTGACGAGCCATTTTGCCGGTTTCGATGGTAATTTCCCGCCCGTCGGGCAGCGCAACGGATTGCGTGGTAATTTGAAACATACAACAGATTTTGAATACGTCCTCTACAGCTTTAAACCGCGTGGGATTAATCGTATTAACGCTAATCCCCAATTTATTTTATTTAATTCCCAAAAATTTCACTCTATTGATGTAGAAACAACAAAAATGAGGGAATCTACTATAAGCAGATTCCCTTTTTTTAACCAGAGCGCGACTACTTCCGTAATCCCAGCGCTGCCAGAATAGCCCGGTAACGCATGATGTCTTTTTTCTGGAGGTAATTCAGCAACCGCCGGCGCTTACCTACTAATTTTAAAAGACCCAGTTGGGTACCATAATCGTGCTTGTGAACTTTCAGGTGCTCAGTTAAATGACTGATCCGATACGTGAACAGCGCGATCTGGGATTCGGCCGACCCGGTGTCCGTTGCACTTTTGGCATAACCCGAGGTGGAGAAAATCTCCTGCTTTTTTTCGGTCGTTAGATACATCTTCAGACAGCTAAATGATGAAAAATTTATGAATTCGGGGGCAAAGATAGCGAAAAAATTCTATAATCGGTTGCCACCAGCCAATTGTTTCTACAATACGTACAGAATAATCCAATTTATGACTGGTTGCTTACGGCTACGGATTGCCGATTTCGAAACGTGTCCCATTTTCGTTTCATTTTTTCCCAGGCAATCACATACACATCTTTATCGAACAGGCGTGAATCATGGCGAGCGCGCTGCATTAGCAATAATCCAATTGGAAACAACACTATATTAGCCATCCAGGCACCTAAAGGAACCCAGAGAAGCCCATCTTTAGCATATTTATCACCTGCAATGGTTAACACATATAGGAAAATAAAGAAGACGATGGCAATCAGGACGGGCACCCCAAATCCCCCTTTTTTAATTATGGCTCCCATCGAAGCGCCGATGAGAAACATCACGAAGATCGAAATCGACTGCGTGAATTTGTGGTGCGATTCCAACTGATATTTCCAGACATTCTTCTCTTTTTCAGTCAAATAGGTCACATTAGATGTCGCATAGGACATAATATTCTGAGCTGAGTTGAGGGCGAGCTGTGCTAGCTCTGGCCGGGCAATCTGGTATTTCCTTAGCAGGGAATCAACCCATTTCCCATCCATCACCTTTTTTTTGTGTACCGTCCCATCCGACTTAAACTGGTAACTGTAATACTGCCGGGATGTACTGGCGACGTTCAGACTCGTGTTCGTGTAATCTTTGCGTAGCGAATCGGTCAGGTCCGACAGTTCCTTAAGATTTTTCATGTACTCATGATACTCGAACTGGTTTTCGTCGGTCCGTTTTATTCCGAATGACTCTAGGCTGATCACCAGCCGATAATCCTTAAAGCCATTTCGCATGAATTGCCCCCCTCGCACCAGCGATCCTCCACTGGCGTAACTCACAGTGCTGTTATCCGAATACTCCTGATAATCGTTGCCATTGAACAGTTCAAAAACGAGGTAAGTACGGTCCTTATCTGTATACATACGTCCCGAATCAGCCAGAATAATCTCGCGGTTGCCCGATTCCAGCCCACTCATGGGATGTTTATAAATAACTAGTCCTTTTAACAAATCGCCATTTTGGCTATCCTTAGCTCCTTTAATCTTATGGTCTACTTTGATGCTATAGCCAGGAAGATCGTTGTAAAATATTCCTTCTTTAAGGTTTAAAGCGGCTTTTGCTGTTTTAATATCGTACAGCAGACTATAACCTTTCAAGTTTGCCCAGGGCGACACCGAATTATTAAACCAGAATGAAAAAATGCTAATACCTATGGCCACGATTAGCAAAGGGCGCATCGCTCTTGTCAGCGAAATACCGGCGCTTTTTAAGGCAGTCAATTCAAAAAACTCTCCCAAGTTGCCAAATGTCATCAGCGACGAAAGTAACACCGCTAAAGGCAATGCTGTTGGAATTGTCAGCAGCGCAAAGTAGAAAAGCAGCCGTCCAAAGGTAGCCAGGTCAAGGTCTTTCGATACGAAATCATCAATATAGAACATCAGCAGCCGCATCAGAAAGATAAAGATGACGACGGCCAGGGTCAAAAAAAACGGCCCCCAAAACGAGCCGAGTATTAGTTTATCAACCTTTTTCATTCAAATGCACAATGAAAAATGGATAATGGATAGCAACTAGACGTATACATACCATACATTCGGAGCCGCCCATGCAGTTCATTTTCCACTATTCATTAACATAATTTAACTCCCAACAATTTCTCTGAGCTTCTCCATTAAGCCGTCCCAAAGGTCTTTCAACTCTTCTTCATCGGTTGTACTGGAGTAATCGGTAATGCGTAAAAATGTCGATTGAGTCAGTTCGCTCTGGTCCACCCGGAAATCTACATAATTATTATCGGAGCCTTCATCGTCTGTATCCAGAAACTCGAAGCGCACACCCTTGTTCTGCCGCATCGACACCTGCCTGGCTATATGACTTTCGTTATCCCATTGAAAATCGAACCGCTGCTCAGGCATGGTATTGACTTTAGTAGCAAACCACTGCGACAGGCCAGATGCTGTGCTAATATAAGGGAACAGCATTTTGGGGGAGGCCCGGAGTTCATACTCGGCGACGAATTTATATTTCTCCATAATTTTTTACCATAGAAAAGGGGTCGTTGGCAAAGGTAAACGATTTTTTTTTCGAAAGTCAACGTCCTTTTTTGCATTAAGTCAATTTTTCCCTACTTTTGTGGCATCAAATCCGGCGGGGTAGCTCAGATGGTTAGAGCGTAGGATTCATAACCCTAAGGTCGGCAGTTCGATCCTGCTCCCCGCTACTTACAGAAGGCCTAATTAGTTGTAAAATAACTAGTTAGGCCTTCTTCATTTATCACCGTAAAACGGATTAGCCTATGGAATTAACGTACCTATCGCTCACTAAAGTAATGACAATCAATAAGAAGTGGTTTAAACATAGTTGAACGTCCGAACAGCCAATTTTTCACCATACCCGCTGCCCGCGTGTGGCCTAATCCGATTACTTAGGTGTTGTTGTACAGAGAAAACGTCGACTCGGGTCAAGCCGACGTTTAATGATTTCACGTACAATCTATGCTCCAAATAATAGAGGCCTTTTTGTTGGATAGAGGGAAGGCAGAAAGCATTTATCCATCTGTCAATAACAGTACCATATTAGTTAGATTTCTATAGTTTATTAACCTATTGATTAATCGGCCTATTCACAAAAAAGGCCTGAACTAGTAGCCCAGGCTTTTCCGATTCTATCCACACTATTAGGAATCGAAATTAGTCGACGCCTAGTTCAACCCAGACTTTCGCCTGAAGGTTGTAACAAGATACTTACATTTGACAGGCAAATACCGTCAGGATTATTTTGTTTATTATTCGGTTTTTCAGACTGAATTCCAGACTCATTAGGATTGGTTATCCATCCGCAGGTTTTTTCGTCGGTATATGATTCTTACCCTATCCCCGCTACGTCAGTATCGTCGTCTTTCACCTCCTCTTCATCGTCCTCCCCAACAACGATTAACTACTTCCTAACCATATACTTAGTAAAAAATGGAGAGGTGATTCGGATGCGTATTCAGAACAATTCAATCTCGACATCGAATGCTACTGTACAAATAATGGATATGCTGACTTTTAATGAAGGCGACGTGATTCGTATTAAAATCGCACACAATTACTCAGCAGCAGCCGGTTTATTTGCAACAATTCATCGTTAAGCTTGCCAGCAGGGCAAATCTTGTATCTTAACTACAGGATAAGCGTAGTTGTTACTAATAGTTTATATTGGGATTAAACTTTCTTTTTGCTAGTCGGTTTCGCTATTACAGTTAATAACGTATGGCTTATAGAGTACCTATTAAACTTTAAAGCTGTACCTGTTTTTGTTTAGTATGATGCAGCAAATCGATACACTGGAAACCAATCCTCCCCAACCGTCTCCATTAGCCCCGATTGCGGCTTACTTACTCGCCAAACGGGAAGTTATCTTTAACACCTGGAGAACGCGAATCGAAAACGATCGACTGGCATTACCCACAGCAGCCACGCTGGCCCGCGATGAGTTTAACGATCAAATTCCTCTGATTCTCGATGCCCTGGATTGCCGACTACTCGGTCGACCTGAAGAATCGTCGCCTTTTGAGAAGGCTAAAGAACATGGACTACATCGTTGGCAAAAAGGATATTCACTTACCGAACTGCTACAGGAACTGGCTCATTTGCACCAGCTTCTGGTACATGAGCTTGAACTTTTCGTCTCAACTTCCTCAACAATAGCCGCCATTGCTCTCACACAGGCTTTTGGGCATATCAACACGCTCATGCTGGAAGTTATTCAGGGGAGTACGGTACAGTTTGATGAATTACAACGGCAGGAAGCATCCCAGCGTGCCGCCAAACTCCAGCAGGCGCTAGCATCGCTCAATGAATTAAGTCAGCAACGGGGCGAAGTACTCCGAACGGCTACCCATGACCTTCGTAGTTATTACGGTCTTATACGCAATGCTGCCTGGCTTCTCGATCAGCCAGGAACGGAAGAAGAACAGGCGCAATGGCGAGGTATGTGGCAGCGAAACCTAGACAATGCAGCGACGTTACTGACCGAGTTGATGGATCTGGCCCGTTTGGAAGCCGGTCAGGAAACGATGCAGTTAGACTCATTCGATGCGGGGGAATTGCTCCGGCAGATTGCTCAAAGTGTGCAACCTATTGTGCAACAGCAGCAGGTACAACTGGAGTGGGCAGGACCTGATACGCTAGTAGTTGAAGGCGATAAAACCAAAGTTCAGCGTATCATTCATAACTTGCTCATCAATGCCCTTAATCATACGCCAACCGGATTAATTACCCTTAGCTGGAGCAGAGAGGGCAATTTTCGTTGGGTGATAAGCGTTCAGGACACCGGCCCTGGATTGCCACCCGATGTTGTTAAGGAACTGGGTCAGTTTCTCCTGCCAACAGCCGACTCTACAGCCGTATTTCAGCGTCCGTCACCTAACGATCCCTCTGGCGACAAAACACGAGAAGAACAGGTCACACACCTCCCAACACAATCCAAAGGAGAAGGCATTGGCCTCATAATCGTCAAACGCCTTTGCGAGCTATTGCACGCTACTATGGACATTGAAACCAGACCGTCTGTGGGCACAATCTTCCGAATTATTTTTCCGATGCATTATCCTAATAACCAGTAAATCGTTACTACTAAACAGGCCCATTATCGGATTGAACTTGTTTCGAAAAGGGGCCTGTTTAGTGGTAACGATCTACTGCACAACGACTGTAAAATCGGTATCCAGATCGGACGTACCGGGTGTTGCCTGACCGTTTTTTGCGTTGGGCTGGTGGCGTAATACGACCTTGAGCTTACCAGATCCAGCCGATCCGGTTTTGATCTCAGTAGTCAGACCAATGGGATAAGGACCCGGTGCCGGATTCGTATCTTTATCGGTTAGTGTAATGGTTAACAGGCTGGCGGGAGTTGGCGTATAGACGAACAGGTGCTCGTTGGCTTTCTCTTTGATTTCGGTGGTAGCATCCAATGCGGGAGTTTTGGTTTTATCCAGTAAAGAAATTACCCCCGTATAGATGGTATTAGCTTTAAGGTTCAGCGTTGCCTTACTAAAATCAGCCGTCGTGTTCAGGTTCTCGACCGTAGCCGTTACTACGTCATTTGAGTTAGCTTTGTTGGTCAGGGTCAGAGTAGCCGTGGTAATCGCTTCGTTATCATCAGTTGGGGCTACATTTTGTTCGCCATTGTTACAACTCGTTACCAGCACTAGGAAGCTGACAACACTAAGCAGCAGGGTGTTCACTCGGTTCATAACTTAGAGAATTTATTAATTATAGATAGGTTGTATTCTGCATTCACTCCCCTTTACTACTTGTCAGGGGTAGTTTGATCCTGATCATGATCGATCGGCCAGGTTCGTCAGCGAAATACCGAAACCGATTCAGGTAGTCCCGATAAGCCACATTGGCCAGGTTCGTCCCACTCAGGCTTACAGTCATTGTCTGCTGGCCAACCTGGGCAGCAAACCCCAGTTCGGCACCAACCAGAAAATAGGCCGGTGGCGGTGCAGCAAAATCGCCGGTAAAAATGATCTGTCCGTTTTCCTGTCGGGTCGTTACTGCGGGCGCCCGGTTTTGACGGGCAACGTATAACCCACTCAAAGACAGGTATAAATTCGAGAGACTACCCCATTTAGGCCACTCATAGCGCAGGCTATTATCCGACCGATTGGGCGGGATAAACACGAGGTAGGCATGCTCCGTCTGGTTGTAGGCAAAGAGGAGCGAATTTTTTGTTGTCAGCGCTAATCGATCAGTTAGCTTATAAGTTAGTGAAGCATCCAGTCCACGGAATGTGGCCCTTACCTGTGTATAGGTATAGGCAGGAAAGGCTCCGCGCTGCCGAATAATGGGTACTGAATCTGGCTTCAGGTAGATGTAGTTGTTAATGAGGTTATTATACACACCAACCTCTCCGCTCAGCCGCTTACCAGCGTAGGCCAGTACCAGATTTCCGTTCAGGGCTTGTTCGGGCCGAAGATTTGGGTTTCCCCGTTCATACGCCACGGCACTCTGGTGCAGCCCATTCGAGTACAGATCGGCTACATTAGGAGCCCGCCAGGCGGTACTCAAGTTAGCCGTCACTGTAAGATCCGAACGAAGCTCGCAGGCAAGTCCCAGCGAACCGTTCACATTTTGCCAATTGTGGGTTTCAGCATACGTTCGCTTAGTGGCGTCATCCAGGAAATAAGCCCGCAGCCACCGATAATCATACCGTAGCCCTGCTTCGAGTGTCCAATTTCCAACGGCATACCGCTCAATGGCAAACAGGCCCGCTCCATAGTTCCGGAAGTTGGGAATCAGAAATAGGTACTGGCGTATATTACCCTGGGTTAGCCCATTGAAGCCTATACTTCCCGACCACTGCCCCCCCGCTTTGGACTTGACAGGTGCCTGCTCCCAAACCAGATCGACTGATTGCGATACCAGTTTAAGGTATAGCTCCGGGGTGAGCGCCCCACTGAACGACACATAATCGTATTCACGACGTTGATTTTGCTGCCAGGCATAGGTTGCTGTAAGCTCCCCTCCCCGACCCGTATGCCAGTACGATCGAACTTTCAGCAAATCGTGCTGCACATCCTGATAAGGTCGACTCAGGTCGTACGAAAACCCCGGTTTTACCAAAGGTTCGGGTCGCTGAATAGCGGCATACAGATCGGCCAGGCTACTCACCTGCGCCCCCGTAAACAATCCTATTTTCGTATCAAACTGGCTGTAAAACACTTCCGTACCCCATCGGCGG
>Ga0209933_1001065_pt1 | contig 32504 bp, 37 predicted proteins | sample ThiBiot_300_biof_FD_183944 | JGI IMG/M metagenome (GOLD analysis project Ga0209933, IMG submission 183944) | Wastewater bioreactor microbial communities from Cape Town, South Africa - Thiocy_cont_300_biof (SPAdes) | ecosystem: Engineered > Bioremediation > Thiocyanate > Unclassified | place...
TGAACCGCCACAGCCCGCTGAGCTTGCGCACGTCGCGCGTGCCGGTCTCGTGGTCGATGATGCCCACCGCCATGAACAGCGACGCCTTGAACACCGCGTGGTTGGCGATGTGGAAGATCGCCGCCACCGCCGCCAGCGGCGTGCCCATGCCGAGGAGCGTGGTGATGAGGCCCAGATGGCTGATGGTCGAATAGGCGAGGAGGCCCTTGAGGTCGCGCTGGAACAAAGCCGCGGCCGCCCCGAAGATCAGCGTCGCGAGCCCCGTGTAGGTGACGATGGCGAACCACAGCTCCGAATCCGACATCACCGGCCAGAACCGGGTGAGCAGGAACACCCCGGCCTTCACCATCGTCGCCGAATGCAGATACGCCGACACCGGCGTCGGTGCGGTCATCGCGTTGGGCAGCCAGAACTGGAACGGAAACTGCGCGCTCTTGGTGAAGGCGGCGAGCAGGAACAGGATCAGCGTCACCGGATAGAGCGGGCTTTCCACCAGCGTCCTGCCCGAGGCCAGCACGACGTCGAGCTCGTAGCTGCCCACGATATGGCCGATCAGCAGCATGGCGACGAACAGCGCCAGGCCACCCATGCCGGTGACGATCAGCGCCATGCGGGCGCCGTCGCGCGCATCGCCGCGGTGGTACCAGTAGCCGATCAGCAGGAACGACACGAGGCTGGTCAGTTCCCAGAACACCGCCAGCTGGATGATGTTGCCCGAGAGCACGAGCCCCAGCATTGCCCCCATGAACGCCAGCAGCAGCGCATAGAAACGCGCCACCGGATCCTTGGGCGACATGTAATAGCGGGCATAGAGCACCACCAGCAGGCCGATCAGCGTGATCAGCACGCAGAACAGCCAGGCGAGGCCATCCATGCGCAATGTGAGGTTGAGCCCCAGCTGCGGGATCCACTCGATGCGGTAGATCAGCGCGCCGCCCTGGGAAACCTGGGGGAACAGCAGCACGGTGACGAGGAAAAGCAGCCCGGCGACCCCGCCGGCGACGAACGCCGCTCCTCCGGTTAATCGACCCTGCAACGCATAAGCGAGGACGCATGCCAGAAATGGCAAGGCGCACAATGTTCCCAATGCGACGTCAGGCGAAATCCCCGGCAGCGTCCCGTCCTCATCTCAGCGTGTCCATCGGGTATAGGTGGCGATGGCGCGCTTGGAAAGTGCCCCATTTGGCGGTGCGGCCACTTGTCCGCGTGTGATGCGCCGGTGGGTGCGGCGATCCCCCGCTGCGCGAGGGGAGGATCATGGAGAGGCCGGCGCGGACGGCGGCCTGGCGCCCGTCGCGGGGCTGACGCAGAAGTGTTGATTCTGTCAGCCGGACTGCGGTTATGGTCCCGGAGAATCGAATCAGGAGGGACGATGACCGAAGCCGCAGCCATTGCCAGCCCCAAGCTCTACGATCGATTGAAGGCCGCCACGCGGCACCGGCTGGCCGAGCCGATTCTGGCTCTGCTCTGCTTCCTCGAAGCGATGATCCTGCCGATCTTCCCCGAGATCATGCTGGCGCCGATGATCATTGCCGACCGGCTGCGGGCCTGGCGCCTGGCCGCGATCTGCACCGTCTCGTCGGTCACCGGTGGGCTCGCCGGCTACGCCATCGGCTACTTCCTGTTCGACACCGTCGGTCGCGCCATCATCGATTTCTACGGCGCCGGCGAAGGCTTCGCCTCGCTGACCCAGAGCTTCAACGACAATGGTCCGCTGATGATCCTGATCGGCGCGCTGTCGCCGATTCCCTACAAGGTCATCACCATCACCAGCGGCGTCGCCGGCCTGGATCTCTGGACCTTCGTGCTGTTCGGGCTGCTCGGGCGCGGCATCCGCTACTTCGTCCCCTGCGGGCTGTTCTATTTCTTCGGGCCCGCCGCCAACGCCTTCATCGAAAAGAACAAGGCGCTCGCCGGCTGGGCCATGGTCATCCTCACCATCGTCGGCTTCGCCCTGGCGCCGCTGCTGTTCCCCAAGGGCGGCGTCGACCTCGCCGCCGAGGTTGCCGAAACGGTGGAGGCGACCTGACGCCACCTCGCAAAGCGAGGCGAAGAGCACGGAGTGTTTTTGGGGAAGTGGTGCCGGGACCGGAATCGAACAAGGTCGGTAACCACTTAAAGAAATTCCGCATTTCGGCAAACTTTTCGGTCGATGCCCCCAAACATACCCCATGAACTTGAACGTACCGGCAGTTCGGTTCCGCTGTGGCCGATAGGTCGCGTCAGGTAATCGCGTAAATGTGGATGCGACCCTGCGCCTTTGGAGGCAAAGCAGGTGGCATACGCGCGAGTGTTCCGGCGGGGCGACTGACGGACTTCCCGGTTAATTGCCGACTTCTCACATTAGGAGTTTCGAGATCGCGTGGATGGGCTTCATGCCCTGCCCAAACCGAGCGATCGACTCGCGGTTCGTTCTCAGCTCGCCGTAGGGTAGGTACCGGACCTCGAGGTCGGCGACCCGGCTGAAAGCGGGCCGCCTCAATTGGGCACTGACCTCGTGCTCTCGACCGTCCGGTGCAACCAAGAATAGACCTTCGAGGGCATGCGCGTCACTTCCAAGCGCCAAATCTAGCATACGCACGATGCCGGAATAGATCGACGTTGTGTGCTCCACCTCGAAGGCTGCAACGATGCGCCCGGTGTCCCGATGGAGCCAGAGAACATCGATGAGCCGTATCGCTTCGGCTGCGGGTGCAGCAGCGGGTAGCGGCAGGGTCTCGAGGCAACCGTCGCCAAGCTTGCCACCGCCGAGTGGTCGGCTGCGGTCATTGGCCGCCACCCAAACGGCATAACCGACCGCGTGTCCCAGGTCACGCAGCCAGCCTTGAACCTCCGTGTGAGTATGGTCTTGCTCTCGCGCTGTGGAGACCGCCTTATTCGCTCTTTCTACCTCTTCCCGCACGCGCATCAGATCCGCTTCCCAAGCCCGCAAGGCTTGATCGTCTTTTCCGGCCAGCGGAGGGGCTGGATAGCGGCCGCTGCCGATATCGAACAGCAGCCCCGCCAGAGCACCGAGGTCGTTGGACAACTGGCCGCGGTATTTTGCGTTGAGCGCCAACACTCCTTCTCGCATTGCCAGGTACTCGTCCCAGCGCCCGAGCCGCACCTTGGCGCCCACAAGAGCATTGTAGCCATTGACAATTGCGGTGTTGAACGGCGGCGTCACCGTAGGATGGAGGAAGTACAGAAGGTTGGCGCAGGCAGGTCCGAGCCCCTTTATCGCCTTGGCGTCGATTTCCCGGATCGCCCCTAGGACCTGCTGCTCGGTGGTACAGCAGACGCAGGTATCGAGCAGTCGGCCAAATGCGCGCTGATTGTCTGCATTTTCATAGATGTCTGGGATGCGCAGCTTCGGTTTCCAAAGGAACGCGTGGTCCGCCCCCTTGAAGATTTGGCGCTGCTCCGCGATCGAATGCACAACCGTTTCGAGTGAGGAGCCGCGATACGCGCTGCCAAAACGACCGCTCTCAATTTCGGCAACCACCTGCTGGATACCGCGGCGGATCGATCTGAAGTTCTTGAGCCGCTCCTCCCACAGAAACCAGGAGCGATAGGTGCCGTTCGGATCGTTGCGCCAGCGCTCGAGAAGGTACGGCAGCGGATCGGACACGTTCATTTCCTCTTTTCGGAACCGCACGGCTTCACAACGGCGTACGGTTCCTCGTTCCGTGGGTTACCGCGAGCAGACAGCATCCTAGTCGCCGCCGCAACAGAGCAGGACCAGACTTACCCGGTAACTGTCATATTGGCCGTAGCAGCATCGACTTCGGCAAAGCTCGGCCGTACTTCCGACATCAACGCCTTGCGGGCAAATTCGATCGCGATGGCGGGCGAGTAGCCGGAAATGTGCGCCAGAAGGCCTACTTTCATCGAGAGGAAGTATTTCGACTCCGCCTGAAAGATGTTTCGCAGCGACTGAGCCATCGGTCCGAAAAAGCCGTAGGCGACGAACACGCCCAGAAATGTGCCCACGAGTGCGCCGCCGATCATATGCCCCAAGACGGCCGGCGGTTCGCTGATTGAACCCATCGTCTTGATGACCCCCAATACGGCGGCAACAATACCGAGAGCTGGCGTACCGTCGGCCAGCGACTGGATCGCGTTGATCAACCGCTCGCTTTCCTGGTGGTGGGTCTCGATCTCTTCATCCATCAACGCTTCCATTTCGTGGGCGACACGACTTCCTAGAGTGACCATACGCAGGTAGTCGCACATGAACTCGACGGCGTGGTGATTGCTTGCAAAGGTGGGGAACTGCCGAAAGAGGGGGGACGCTGCAGGGGCCTCGATGTGTTCCTCGACGGCGAGAATCCCTTTAGATTGGATGAGCTTGAACAGCGAAAACTGCAGGCCGAGCAGTTCGACATACGCCGCCTTGTTGTAACGAGGTCCGCGGACGAGCGTGGCAAACACCGTGAGCGTCTGTTTGAGAATGGCACCTGTGTTACCGATGACAAATGCCCCGGCTGCCGCACCCAAAATGATGACGGCCTCGAATGGCTGGATCAGCACATCGAGCTTCCCGCCCATGGCAATGAAGCCGCCGAATACGCACACCAAAATGACGACAATTCCAACTATCATGCGCATGACTGGATCCCAGCGTTGTCAATTGGCCCCCCAACGTGGCGGCCGTGGGGTTTCTAAAGCTGTGTGGTTGCCGGAGCGGGACAGGCGGCTAGCGGCTCAAGCGTTTGACCGCTTGGAACGACGACATTGAACACGTAGCGGCCCTCGCACACGTCCCATGAGGCCGGCCGGCGCTGCATTTCGAATAGGTCGTATCCTTCCTTTAGATTTTGCCAGAAGCCGAGAAACGGGCTGTCCGCATGCTTCTGCAGGTTCTCCTTGGTCATTCGGAACGGGTACATCTCGAGTGCGAAGCTAGGATTTCCCGCGGCGAAAGCGTCGCGGGCCAACCCATAGATTTCTCGTATTTGTTCGTCGGTCATGGCGTAGCAGCCAACTGAACGGCAGTCGCCGTGGACCATCAGGTTCGAGCCGGTTCGACCGAAGGCGCGATCGTATTTGTTGGGAAAGCCGGTGTTGAACGACAGGTACAGCTTCGAGTTGGGATTCATCATTCCAGGCGTGACCGTATAGAATCCTTCCGGCGCCTGCCCGTCGCCCTCCGCGAACTTTGGACCGAGCGTGCCTGACCACTTGCAAATGCGGTATGTGCGGAAGAGCTGGTAGTTTCCGGAGGTCGATTGTCTCCACACCTCGAGCTCGGAGCTTTCCTTGAAGATGCGAACCAGCATCGGGCTAGCGGTCGATGCGCCGATCTCGCTCAGGTGCTTGAGTGCCGAACTGGTGAGCGGCAGCTTGTCCCGTGGGATGCCGCTAAACGTGGAGCACGCCGACACCAACAGGGTGACAGCGGGCAGAGCCAGGAAGGCCCTGCGGCGGATTGGGTGGTCGAGCATGGGGTCACCGTATGGGTGAGTGGCCGCGGCCCATAGAGCGCAACGCGACGTTGAACGAGCATGATGTTTTGTCGCGGCGGCAGGTGAGTTGCCGTCGACACGACGTAGGAGACATAGCTCGTGGGCCCAAGGGCCCTGCTATGCTCTCGCTCTGCTACGCTCTTGGTGGTCGCTCAGGAGCCGCGTAAGCAGCTGACTTAAGGGCCGGGTTGGAAGCCGCCCGCCAAGAACATGACGCCACCTCTAATGCGGGGCACGGTGACGTCGGCGCCGGCGCATGTGTTTGGCTATGATCGGCCGAAGCGTGGATGTGGGTGTGGAGCTGACCGCCGTGTAGTGCGGCATGCTGGGTCGGCACGGAAATCGCCTGCAGACCAGACCCCGGGTTCGTCTCAAATGCGCCGTGCCCGACGCTCGCCAGGGTGGCGAGTAGAGCAAACAGCAATGAGAACAGGGCATGCCGCATGACGGTATCCGCGTGGAGCCAACTGCAATCCTGCGTTTGTTTGGTTAACAGGGGGTGTCTTTGTCGGCCGGCGCGCTGGGACAATTCACCGCGCACCAAAGGCTACCGACTCAGGCTATGATTGCGTTGATTATGACGCTGTTCGCCCGCATTGCTTTCGCCGTCCTGATTGTTGTCCTGAGCGCGTTTGCAGCCTCAGGTCGCGACGTCCTATCCCAATCGGCTCCGTATCAGCAGACCGCCGAGGCGTCGTTTCTTGCGGGCGCACCATCATCCTGTGAGGCATGCCGCCTCCATACGATTCCTAGTTGCGTCGAACTCTGCGTCGGATCGCTGGAGGTCAACTGCGCCGGCGCCTTGACCGGCATTCCCACCGCTCTTTGCATTGTGCTCCGACCCGCTGACGAGTTGCTGCTCGAGGGGCGCGCGCCAAAGCCCAGGCTAAACCCTCCCATCGCATAGCTAGCGCCGACGAGTCGGTCTCTCGGCTTGCGGCACGAAACCATCCACCAGCGCACCATAGGGCTCAGGCACTACTCGCTGCCTCCTGAGGTTAACGCGCAGGTACTTTGTGTTGGCATCGACGTGGAGAACCTACCGATGCATATCAGTCGTCGAAAACTACTCGCCTCCGCAGCACTTAGCCTTGTCGGGGTAACCGTAAGTCGGGCACAAGAGAGTGATGCCGGTTGGGATCTCTTTGGCAGTAAGCCCAAGATGCGAAAGGCTGACATCGACGGCAATACCGCGACCGCAAAGAGCCTGGTCGATACGGTCGAGCCGATCTTGTCGGCGCAGACGAGCGTCAATCTGCAATTGGCGATTGAAAACTACGAGGCCTTTGTTGCGGCGAACGGAAACTGGGATCCGCCGCCACGTGAGGCGTTTGGTCTCCAGCTTGGCAAATCGGGGAGAGCCGCGGCCTTACTCAAGCGCCGGTTGATGATCAACGGCGACATGCCGCTCGAAAAGCGTGCAAATGATGAATTCGATGCAGCGCTGGACGCCGGCGTACGGCTCTTCCAAGCTCGGCATGGTCTCAATATCAACGGACATGTTGACGAAGCCACGTTCTACGCGATGTCGGTTCCGGCGGACTACCGTTTGAATCAGCTCCGTCTCAATGCGCAGCGCGTCGACTTCTGGGCCTCATCTCTGTCAGACCGCTATGTGGTCGTGAACATTCCTGCCGCGACCATTGAGGCTGTCGAGGCATCGCAAGTGGTCCAGCGCCACACCGCTGTGGTAGGCAAAGTCGATCGCTCCACGCCTATTCTCAACTCTAAAATACATCAAGTAAAATTCAACCCGTTCTGGACTGTTCCGAAAAGCATCATCCGCAAGGATCTCATTAGGTATATGAACGAGGATCCGGAATATCTCGCCAAATTCCGCATCCGCATTTTCGACGGCAAGGGGAACGAGCTGTCTCCGACTGCCATCGACTGGTCGACTGAAGACGCGGTAAACTACACCTTCAGGCAAGACCCAGGTGCCGAGAATTCCTTGGGCCGGTGCAAGGTAGACTTTTACAATAAGTACGACGTCTATATGCACGATACGCCACTGAAAGGCTTGTTCGGTGAGAACGCGCGATTCCTCTCCTCCGGCTGTGTGCGAGCGGAAAATATCGACACGCTCGTTGCCTGGCTCCTGCGTGACAACGGGGGCTGGGACCTGGCTGGCGTGCAGACGGCTTTTGAAGGCGGCTTGCGCGAGGATATCAAACTGAAAGTGCAGGTCCCCATCCACACCACATACATTACTGCGTGGGCTAACAGCCAAGGGACAGTCAGCTTCCGCGACGACGTGTATGAGTTTGATGCAGCCGGAAAGGTGAGTTTCCCGGAGGCTGCGTGAAGCTGGCTGTGTCGGCGACCCCCGTCCGCGACATCAGCGACAGGTGAAATGCATGCGTCGATCTAGACGCAGACGTCTCAATGGGCCGGAGATGGAAGTCGCCGCATCACGTTTGGGCATCCCTTAGAAGCTGAGCGAGACTTCCCTTATGGTAAGTCTCGAGTTCTCATGTGTCGCAAAGACCTGAGTCCGAAGCCTTCGAGGCAGCAGGATATCATAGCCCACGTGTGATCCTCTTCTCCCGAGCAGGCCAGGCAAATCGCGCTCCACATGAAGCACATCCACGGTGGGCGGCTGTGGTCCCGCGACTTGGTGCGCCAACTCGGCGCGTTCGATGGCCAATACGGGATGAATGGTCGTCCAGAGAAACTGCTCGTACCTAGAATCGAGCAGATGATGACGCTCTCTAAGCCTCCCGGACAGTAGAACCAGGCCGGAGCGAACCACCAAGGACGACCCTGCGATTTCCATGCCAAGCGCTCTGACGAGTTCGAGTTGGGCCACTGATGCAGTACCCGCGCCGAGCGCGTCGATGGCCCGATCGTATCTGGGTCTCTTTTGCTCCGACAAGTACCGAGCAAAGTGGGGGGTGTCGCGTAGGCGTGGACGACGAGCTAACCAGGTCGCCATAGTGGGGTGCGAACGAAGATAGGCGTCGAAACGTCGACACAGCCGTGCTCGATCCCTAGGCGCCGTCCTAGCAATGGCGAGCAGCTGGTTTACGCGCTGGGAAGAGCGCAACTCCCACGGCAAGGCGCCAAAACCATCCAGTTCCATAGAGATCCCCCCAAACTGTATGGGAGGGCTTCCCACCGTTGTAAGGTCAAGGGGCGACAGACATTCTCGGCCAGTGGCATATTCCAATGGGGTTGCGATGCGAAATTCGAGCAGCGCTAAATGGGAGGTTTGGAGGGCAGCAATACCAGCAGAAGCACTCCGCTCACCAAAAACACATCAGCAAGGTTGAAGATCGGGAGCTGCCATCGACCGAAGGCAATCGCGACATAGTCAGTCACGTTGCCGCGGAGTATGCGGTCCGCCAGATTGCCAATCCCACCCGCGCTCACGAGCGCGGTCGGCCAGACAGTCCTCCATCCGCCGCGCCTTGCGTACCACCAGCCAAGGCAAACGACGATGATGACAAAAAAGGTGACAGGCCAGCCCGCTGTCTCCATTGGGAGGAAGCCAAATGTTGACCCTTCGTTGAAGCGCAGCCGCAGAGCAAAAAACGGGGTGAGTTCGAGGTCGCTCTCGCGCAGTGCGAAGCGTGCAAGGGCTTTTGCGCCAAGATCGGCGATCGTCAATGCGATGATCAGCGCGAGGAAGGTTGTTCGCATTGTGCTTCAGGCTTGGCCGGCCGCTACCGCGTCGGTCCCGGTCACTCCGAACCGAGGACGTCGACCGTTGTTCTGAGACATAGCTGCCCCTTCTGCAAATTCTTCTATGATCGGGCAGTCCGGTCGCCCATCTCCGCTGCAGTTATCGGCCAAGTGCTTAAGCGTATGGCTCATGGCCTGTAGCGCCTGTGCCTTTTGTTCCAAAGCCTCGATATGGCGCAAGGCGATGGCTTTGACGTCGGCGCTGGCTCTCGATCGATCACGCCACAGTGCCAGCAGATCGCCCATCTGATCTACTGAAAATCCCAAATCGCGGGCCCGGCTGACGAAGCGTAACGCGTGGACGTCCTTATCCGAATAGATACGATAACCAGACTCGGTGCGCAGTGGTTCGCTAATCAATCCGATGGATTCGTAGTAGCGGATCATCTTGCTCGAGACGCCGCTGGCCTTGGAAGCTTCGCCGATATTCATGATGCAGGTTCCATGATTTCAAGTTTGTGGATGGACACGCGCTCTGAGCGCGCATGCTTTTGATTGGCCAGTGGCGGCGCGAAGCGGCGCAGCCGCAACGCGTTAGCCAGTACGAACACGCTGGACAAGGCCATCGCGCTGGCGGCCAGAACCGGGGACAGCAAGGTGCCGTTGATCGGGAACAACATGCCGGCCGCCACAGGGATGAGTGTGACATTGTAGGCAAAGGCCCAGAACAGGTTCTGCTTGATGTTGCCGATCGTTGCCTTTGAAAGGGCGATGGCGGTGACTACAGCGCGCAGATCGCCAGACATGAGAACGACGTCGGCGCTTTCTATGGCGATGTCGGTACCCGTTCCCACCGCGAGCCCGACATCGGCTGCGGCAAGGGCCGGCGCGTCGTTGATGCCGTCGCCGACGAAGGCGATCTTGCGGTCGTGCCCGCGCAGTGACTTGATCGCCGCGACCTTGCCATCAGGTAGCACCTCGGCCACCACCGTATCGATGCCAAGATGCCTCGCGACAGCCTGGGCGGTCCGGGTGTTGTCGCCGGTAATCATTGCAACCTTCAGTCCGAGCTCATGCAACGACCGGATGGCTTCAGCGGAACTGTCCTTGATTGGGTCCGAGACAGCGATGATCGCTACCAGTTGGCCATCGAGCGCGGCATAGAGGGGGGACTTGCCCTCGTCTCCCAGCCGGCTCTCGATCGCCGAAAACTCCGAAACATCGATCCCGGCCTTGGCCATCGCACGATCGGCGCCGACCAGCATCTGGTGGCCGGAGACGGTCCCCACAACCCCGAAGCCTGGCTCGGCTGCAAAGCCGGTCACGCCGGCAAGCCGCAGGCCTTCCTTGGTCGCGGCGTTGACAATCGCTTCGGCGATGGGATGCTCGGATTTCGCTTCTACGCTGGCGACCAAGGTCAGAACCTCGGTGCGGCTATGGCCGCCACGAACAACCAGGTCCGTCAGCTCCGGCTTCCCCTTCGTCAGGGTGCCGGTCTTGTCGAGAGCCACGATCCGGGCCGATCGCAGGGTCTGCAGTGCCTCTCCCTTGCGGAACAAGATGCCCAACTCGGCGGCGCGGCCGGTCCCGACCATGATCGAGGTTGGCGTCGCGAGGCCCATGGCGCATGGGCAGGCGATGATCAGCACCGCCACGGCGTTCACAAGTGCGAACGTCAGCGCCGGAGATGGGCCGAAGGCCAGCCAAGCGGCAAATGTCAGGACCGCAGCCGCGATGACGGCGGGTACGAACCAACTCGTCACCTTATCGACAAGCGCCTGGATCGGCAGCTTCGAACCCTGAGCTGTCTCCACCATCCGGATGATCTGGGCCAGAACGGTATCGGCGCCGACCTTGGTCGCCGAGAACGTGAACGCCCCGGTGCGGTTGATGGTGCCCCCCACCACCTCGGTGCCCGCCAGCTTGCGTGCCGGAACCGGCTCGCCGGTGATCATCGACTCGTCGACATACGATTCTCCATCAAGCACTATCCCGTCCACCGGGATGCGATCACCTGGACGGACGTCAAGCAACTCGCCGACAACGATCTCCTCAAGCGGAACTTCGATGGTGGTCTTGCCTCGCACGACACGCGCCGTCTTGGGTTGAAGGTTAACCAGGCGCTTGATCGCCTGGCTGGTGCGCCCCTTGGCGCGGGCTTCGAGATACCGGCCCAGCAGGATCAGCGTCACGATCACCGCGGCAGCTTCATAGTAGACATAGGCGGTGCCGGGAGGCAGCGCCGCGGGCAAGAAGGTCGAAACGACCGAATAGCCCCAGGCCGCGCTGGTGCCAAGAACCACGAGGGAGTTCATGTCGGGCGCGCCACGCAGGAGGCTTGGGATGCCCTTCCTGAAAAAGCGCAAGCCCGGCCCAAGCAGCACCGCGGTGGCAAGGCCGAACTGCAGATAGAGATTATTCGTCATGCCGATATTGGTCATGATCCACGTATGGATCGCGGGCACGTAGTGCGAGCCCATTTCCATGACGAATAGCGGGATCGTCAGTACGGCAGCGAGAGCGGCACTGTTGCGCAGGTTGCGCAGCTCAGCCGCCCGCCGATCCTCGGCCTCGTCCTTGGTCGGAGTTTCAGTCGACTTGACGATCTCGTAGCCGATCCTGCGGACCGCCGCTTCGAGGTGGGCACGGGTAACGCCGCCGGACGGAAAGGTCACCGCCGCTCGTTCGGTCGCAAGATTCACCACGGCGGAGCTGACACCCGGCACCGCGGCCAGAGCCTTCTCGATCCGTACGACGCACGACGCGCAGGTCATCCCTTCGATCTGGAGGTCGATCGCTTCCACCCGGGTGGCGTACCCGGCCCCTTCGATTGCTGCCACAACCGCATGCGGATCGAGCCGCTCGGAGAACTGCACGGTGGCCTTTTCGGTAGCCAGATTCACGTTGGCCGAAGCCACACCGGGCACCGCCCGGATCGCCTTCTCGACGCGCGCAACACACGATGCGCAGGTCATTCCCTCGATCTGGAAGTCAGCGGCGGGCGGGGGCGCACCCGACCCCGCGGTTGGCTCTCGCCTGGCAATTGCAGATGACATTGTCGAGCAGTCCTCGGTTCAACTGCTCAGCTAGATAGTCCTTCCCATCGTTGGAAGGTCAAGCGCCCTTTGGCGTCATGTTGTTGTCTGGATCGCTTTGGCCATGCGGCGGAGCGCGGCGGCAACGTCGCCAGCTGGCGCAACTAATCGTCCATCGACCCAGCCGCGCACGCAGCCGATGAGGGCCCCGCTAAGCAGCGTCACCGTCAGACCAGTGCGCGCTCCTAATCGGCCAGACAGCATCTCCTCGACGACCAACTGGAACTCCCGCTCCGCAATCGCTCCGCCGCTGCCGTGGAGGAGCACCCGATAGAGTCCCGTATGGGTTTTGGCATGCAGCAGTAAAGGCTCCACGAAACCCCCACGCGTCATCGGTGCCGGCGCCTTTCGACAAGGCACTCAGTTCATCGCGAAGCCTTTCGAACCCAACTCTCAGCAACTCTTCCTTGGACCTGAAGTGGGCGTAGAAGGTCGTACGACCGACGTCTGCGGCATCAATGATGTCCTGCACCGAGGTGGCGTCGTAGCCGCGTTCGACGACCAGAGAAATGAACGCCGAGTACAGCGCCTCGCGAGTCTTCCGCACACGGCGATCCATTATTCCGAACACCTTTCAGCTGACCGTTCCGAACCGAATGTCAGGGCATAGCCGATCGCTGATCCCGAACATGCTGTTCACTACAGTATATGTGTCTAGAAAAACTCTGAACCGCTATGTCAACGTCTCGGCTCGCCTTCCTTTCGATCACCACCCTTGTTGCCACACTCGTAGCGACGGGGATTCACCATATCTTCCGGCTGGGGCCGGGCCTCGTCGCACCAGTGCTGATCGGGCTGGCGCTCGCAATCGTGCTCTGGGCCTTCTACGGCAAGACGCGCCGCTTGGCCTTGCTCTTGGCGTACGGGGTATTCGCGGCACTGGTCGTGTTCTGGTTCGGATTCCTCGATGGGTTCCTCGACCACGTCGCCAAGGCGGTCGGTCTGGACAACATCACCTTTCTGCCTGGTGGCGAGGCGGAGGTTGTCGCGACCGCGATGCAGCTCTGGTCACAGGGGGCCAGCACGGCGTTTTATGAGGGCACTGGCATCCTGAGTGCAATCCTCGCTCTGTTGACGACGATCACCACCGGCCTCTTCATCTATCGGGAGATACCGCCGCGGCGCGAGGTGCTAGAATGAGATCTCCAGCCACACGCGAACGTTACGCGCTTTCCGGGCCCTCCCGGTCCGGCCCGGAAAGATCGGATGCTACCGCATGGCCATAGCGTCTGTTCCAGCCATAGCGGGTCAAACCAGCCGGTTTGTAAACGGACAGGACAGTCGCGCCCAACAGGACAACCAGGCCTCCACCGGAATGCAGAACCATCGAGAACTTGGTAGTGACCCACTCAGAACCAAGAAACGCCCCCGGGGGCAGGCCAGCGAGAAGCCGTATGTTGCCAAGCTGCAGCCAGAGCACGACGACCACAAAAATGGTGAGGACGAGCTTGATCAGCACCCAATAGTGCCTAATCAGCCCCCAGGGGGTGATGAGCGATTGCAGCACACCCAACGCCAGCGTGACGAGTGCCAACGGGACGATGACGTACTGCGTGATCAAGTCCATCGCAGGGTACACTGTCTGGCCAACTGTCGAGCCACTGAGACCGGCCATGGCGAGAACGAGGAAGCCGGTTACCGCCCCCACGAGTCCGACTGATGTAGAGATGTGCGTCAGTAGCAGAAGGCGCCTGATCGCCGGCCCGGCTCTCATTGTTGGGTGCTCTCTTGCACTGGCGCAGCACTCATGTGCCTCCACGGTCCGTGCGAGCCGCCAATGCCCGTCACCATCACTAGTCCCGCGAGCGCGACAACTGCGATGGCGGAAATTCCGAGTACCTTGACCCAGCGTGGGGTCGCGTGCGGCTGTCCAGCGGCTTTCCTATTGCCATGTACCATCTCGTCCTCCAAGGCTAGCGGAGGATTTATCGAGACAGGTTGTATCTGTCAATGCAGTTGGTCTCGACAACGGCCGAAGTGTCTCGTATACCCCGGTTATGCCCAAGCTCTGGAACGAGACCATCGACGCCCATAGACGAGCCGTTCGCGATGCGACGCTCGACACGACAGCTGAGTTGGTTGCCAAGCATGGACTGATGTCCGTCACGATGTCGCAGATCGCGCACGAAACCGGCATCGGCCGCGCCACGCTCTACAAATATTTCCCTGATGTGGAAGCCGTGCTGCGAGGATGGCACGAGCGCCAGATCGGGCGCCACCTCGAACTTTTCTCGAGCCTGGCCCAGGAACAGGGAGCACCAGTTGTTCGATTGGAGAGAATGCTCGAGGCCTACGCGCAGATCGTCCACCAGCACCACGGCAGCAGGCTAGCGGCCATACTGCACGGCGGGGGCCATATGGCACATGCCAAGAACCATCTCAGCGCTTTTCTGGCAGCGATCATCGCGGATGGCGCCGAGGCCGCAGAGATTAGAGATGATGTCGTCCCGGCCGAACTCGCGGCCTTCTGTCTCAGCGCATTGGCTGGCGCCGCAGACTTGCCGTCAAAGGCGGCCGTCGGTCGGCTGGTCCAGCTGACGATGTCCGCGGTTGTCCGTCAGCCCTGACTTGAAATGCCCCAACACCGGGCTTGACCTTCCCACCGTTGGAAAGCCCACGTTACGTGCATCGAAGAGAAAGGATCGGTGCAATGTACGATTTCAAAGTGAGCGATATGACCTGCAGCCATTGCGTGGCGACGGTAGAGAGGGCGGTTAAGAGCGTTGACCAGGGCGCGAAGGTCACTGTCGACCTGGGCTCCTTGGCCGTGCGCATCGATAGCGCGAAGCCCGCGACCACTTTTGCTAAAGCCATTCAGGAGGCCGGTTACACTGGCGAGCTGCGGACCTGAAGCGACAAGCCCGGCAGCAACTTGCTGCCGGGCTTGTTCGTTGTGAATGGTGCCAACAACTCAGCCGAGGCGTTCCATGCTCCGTTTTGCGAAGTGGCTCCAGACATTGGTCGGCATCAGCGTCGTGTTCATGGGGGTCGCCTATAATACTACCAGAGCGGCAGAACAGGCTGAGCCCGCCCAATTCCAGACGATATCGGCTGCTGAGTTATCGGAAGGTTTGAACGATAAGGACTTCGTGCTCGTCAACGTGCACATTCCGTACGAAGGGGAGATTGCCGGTACCGACTTGTTCGTGCCCTACGACCAGATAGCGACCCGTCTGAGAGAGTTCCCGTCCGACAAGGGCAAGGCGATTGTGCTATACTGTCGTAGTGGTCGCATGAGCGAGATTGCAGCAATGACACTTGTGCGTCTTGGCTACAGCAAAGTCTCGCACCTAGCCAATGGCATGAACGGCTGGACAGCCGCGGGGTTTCCGCTCCTGCGTCGGTGATCGCGTAGTCCTGACCAGCAATTTGCAGAATCCACCCCGTGGAAGGCCGCTGGACCAAGGACATCAACATTATGCTTATCCAACCTATCGACTATTTTCTACTGGGCTGGTTCGTTCTCGCGCTAGCCTCGACCCTCTATGTTGCGTGGGATCAATACCAGAACAATCCAGAGCCTGTCGTGATGAAATGGGGCTTTATCCTCGTCACGCTATATTTGGGCCCCTTCGGTCTCCTGCTCTATGTCCTTGCAGACAAGGAGCCCCATCCAGGTACGCACGAGGAATTCATCAAGCCGCTGTGGAAACAGGGGATAGGGTCCACCATTCACTGCGTCGCTGGTGACGCGACCGGCATCATCGTTGCGGCGGTAGTCGTTGCGTTACTTGGTCTGCCCATGTGGCTCGACCTTATCATTGAATACATTGCCGGCTTTGCGTTGGGTCTGTTCATTTTCCAGTCTCTGTTCATGAAAAACATGATGGGAGGCACCTATTGGGAAAACGTGCGGAAATCGTTCCTCCCTGAGTTCATTTCAATGAACTTTATGATGGCCGGTATGGCTCCCGTTATGGTCTTCTTGATGATGGGCCGGGACATGCGCGCCATGGAACCGACGGAGTTGCTTTTCTGGGGCGTCATGTCGGTGGGCGTGATGGCCGGCTTTGCCCTTACCTACGCGTCCAACGTCTGGATGGTGGCCCGCGGTCTTAAGCACGGCCTCATGACCGATCGAAGCGAGACCGCATCATCGTCGGCAGCGTTGAGCGGGTCATTGCATGAAGAAATGCCTCCACCTCAGCACGACGCCCTCTCGTCCGCCCATACCGGTCATGGCGCGCATGCCGAAGAGTCAGACCGGGGCAAGGACGCATCGGCGGATCACGATCATCAGCATGGATCATCGGGTATCCCGGTCGTCGCCAAGATCGGGCGACACCCGCTCCATCCGATGCTTGTCACCTTGCCGATCGGTCTATTTCTTTCGGCGTTGGCGACCGACATCGCTTTTTGGCTGACCCGCCTAGAGGACTGGGCAGCCGCCAGTACCTGGTTGGTTGGTGCTGGTCTTGCGGGAGGCGTTCTCGCTAGCGCCGCCGGGATTGCCGACTATCTTGGAAGCGCTCGAATTCGCGGTCTGTTCCACGCGCGACGCCACTTGGTTGGCAACTTAGCGGTGCTCGCTCTCGCCGGTGCAAGCTTGACTTTGCGCCTCATGATGGGGCCGGAGACGGCCGTTCTCCCTTGGGGGCTCTCGGTCTCGGCCCTGATCGTTGCGCTGCTTTTCTACACAGGGTGGCATGGGGGCGAAATGGTGTTCGGGCATGGCGTGGGCATGGAGGCGCATCAGCACGGCGTGAGCGATCAAGTCGGTGCGCACCGCCCTCGCCCACGTCGCAGGAAAAGTAGTGAGGGCGTCGGTCACGGGCATGGATCCCACGCTATGCAATCCGACGCAACGGTCCCGCAGCTCGCAGCCGTGGGTGGCGTTTCAGTGGTCGCCCTGCTTGTGGGCATGATCGCACCGGCTAATTGGGTGAATATGTCACTCAGCGCACGGGATGTGGGTGGCGCAATAATGCCCCCTGGCATGATTATGGATCGTGACACGCCGGCGGCAGCCATGCGGGACATGGCCGCGATTCATCCCAAGTACGTTACGGCCAGCTTCGGTCTTGAGACTCGCGGTGACCAAGTGCTTGAGCCGCAGTTGGACAACGGGGTGAAGTCTTTTAGCCTCGAGACCACCGTGGTCCGCTGGACCATACTCCCCGGCATCACCGTTGATGCCTACACCTTCAATGGTCAGCTTCCGGGCCCGCGGCTTCAGATTCAGGAAGGGGATCGCGTCCGGATCAAGGTGACGAACAGGCTTCCCGAAAGCACGTCGGTTCACTGGCATGGGCTCGTGCTTCCCAACAACATGGACGGTCCGGCCGAGATAACTCAGGCGCCCATCCAGCCAGGGGAGAGCTACATCTACGAGTTCACTGCTGTTCAATCCGGAACGTATTTCTACCACTCGCACGATCACGTCGACCGCCAGCAAGCGCTCGGACTCTATGGTGCCTTGATCATCGACCCGGCCCAACCCGATCCGACGCTCGAGGCCGACCACGACTATGTGGTGCAGTTGCAGGAGTGGCTGATGCGGGAGGGGCTAACTTACCCCGCCATGCCAATGGATGGGGGACAACCAAACTTTTTTACAATCAACGGTCGTGCCTATCCTGCGACGGACACGATCAAGATGAAGGTGGGAGAAACGCTGAAGGTTCGCTTCGTCGGCTCCAACAACGGCTTCATCCACCCGATGCATATTCACGGCGGTCCCTTTACGGTGGTCGCCAGAGACGGCATTACGCTGCCACCGGCGGCGCGCTTCGAAGCCGATACCGTCAATATCGGCCCGGGCCAGCGCTATGACGTGATCTGGCAGGCCCGCAATCCTGGAAAGTGGCTGATCCACTGCCACATTGGGCATCACACCACCAACAACAACACGGAAACCAACGGAGGCGGCGGCCTCATGATGGTGATCGACGTGAGCTAGTCCGACGATCCGTTGGAACCGACTGCGGGGTAATTGGTTAGCGTGGCAGTGCCATGCAAACACCCCCATGTCGTCCGATCATCGTACTGCTGCTACTTGGCCTGTTCCTCGGGTTGGCTTTGCCCCGGCCTTTCTTCGCATCTGATAGGCACCAAGGAGCAAGCGTCGCCCACGCGCAGGCATCCAGTTCTCAGAGCGCCGGGAGCGACGACAACCGGTGTGCCACCGCACATTGCCTTTTAGTCTTGCAGCCATCCGGTCCAGGCGGGTTTGGGCTGTTGCCGCCCGCGACATTCGCAAGCATTGACGTGGCACTGGACCCACCGGCGCTGCCGAACCGGCTCGACCGCCCGCCGAAGTCTTCCTGATGCCATTTGAAATAGGAACATCAAACAGGATGAACATCATGAAACCGATCGTCATTTCGCTTATCGCCGTTGTCGCCCTCACTACAACCACCGTTGCTCAGGATACGCTACCTGCAAGCGGTTTTGCGCTTCCGGAAATCTGTGTCTCCGAGATGGGTAAGTCCGCCGCCAACGCGATGCCGCCGATGCCAGAGGCCCACGCCATGGATGAGGCGCACGCGGCGCTCATGAATGGCATGGGCGAGATGGAGACGTCGATGATGACAGCAATGATGGCCAGCGATCTCGACGTAGCCTTCAACTGCGCCATGCTGCCGCATCATCAGGGTGCCATCAACATGGCGAAGGCAGAGCTGGCTCATGGGGATGATGAAGAGAGCAAGCAGCGGGCTCAAATGATCATCGACGCACAGCAGAAAGAGATCGTGGAGATTTTGGCGTGGCTTGAGAAGCAGTCGAGGTAGGCCGCTTCACATCTCATTTGTAAGGAGTGCAAACATGCACCACTTGAGTTCAGAGATGCAGGGCTGCATCAACGCCTGCACGAACTGCCATCAGGTATGTCTTTCGACCGCGATGGGCCATTGCCTCGAAGTGGGTGGCGAACACGTCGAGCAGGCTCATTTCAGTTTGATGATGGCATGCGCCGAAATCTGTCGGACGACGGCAACCCTCATGCTCATCGGGTCGCCCCGCCACAAACAGATGTGTCGCCAATGCGCCGAAATCTGCGAAGAGTGCGCGGCCGACTGCGAACGGCTCCAAGGTATGGAAGAGTGCGTAAGCGCTTGCCGTAGCTGTGCGGAATCTTGCCGGCAAATGGCTGCATAAATAGCGGCGCGGGCGGCGAACGTCGCCCGCGCCGCTTGTTACAGAATGTTAAGTTTCGGATCACCATACTCTCAGCGTCTCGACCGCCTCGAATCAGCCACGGTTTTCGTGCGGTTTTTGTTCGCTGAGTCGCCTCTTTGGCTCACGTCGTTGGTCGCGGTGAAGCTTGTCCCGTCTTTTGAATTGGATAGCGGTGGTGATGCTTGTGGCGCTAGGCGCCATCGGCGATCACTCGTCTTCCGTTGGGCTGCGGGCTGATCACCACGAGATGGTTGTCGTTGTAGCTGAAACTGCGCAAAGCACGTTTGTGGAACACCGAGCCGCAGCAGAAGGCGACTCCGCAATCCACTGCGGCTCGGCTATGCTGGGGTTGCAGGCTTCAGCGGACGCGGTGCCCTTGAGCTGCACGGGACCCGTGCAGTCGCTCGCATTCGTGACCCTAGCGGGTGTGGCGCAAGCCCCAGAGCCCGACCCCCCTCGACCGATGGTCTGATCGCGATCAGTCACAGCGCCAGGCGCTCCGTGTCAATCAGACATCTGGAACTCTTCATGTTTCGACTAAATACCCGTGCCCTCCTGGCGATCGCCGGGCTCGCGGCAATGACTGCTTCGGTATTGGCGCATGGTGGCGCCACCGGCATCGTGGGCGAACGAATGATGGGCATGATGATGCTCAGTGAGCAGGTCAAGCTGCTCACACCGGTGCGAGGAGGTGGCGGTAGCGCTGACCCCGTCGCCGTAAGTGAGGCTGCCTCGATGATTGAAATGCATGGTGGGCCCGCAATGACGAAGCTCTTTCCAGCAGACAGCATCGAAGGACCTTCAGTGGCCCGACCGGAAATCTGGCAGCGTTGGCAAGAGTTTTCGGACTATGCTGATCGGCTGTCCCAACTGGCGGCCGAACTGCGGCTCGCCGCAACCGCACCCGAGGCTCGCGTTACGGCGGCAGAGCAAGCGCTGCCAGCGACTCTGGAGGGGGAGTGGGGCAAGCTTGACGTCGCGGCGTTGCTCGGGATCGCCGACGATCCAGAGACGATTGATAAGATGGTGACCGGGTCGATCGAGAACACGTTTATCCGCAAACCCACGACCATCTTCGCGGATATCACGGCGACTTGTTCTTCGTGTCATGCATCGTTCAGGCGGTGATGCATGCGCCTCATTCTTACTGCGGGCGGCCTTGTCGTACTGCTGATGCTTGCGGCGCTGGTGACCCTCAATTTTCCTCTTCCTGCGCCCCAAGTGGTCGCCGCCTACCAGGGGGATGCGAAGCGCGGCGCCTATTTAGCCCGCGTCAGTGGATGCGTAGCTTGCCATAGTAGCCAGACGGGCGATCCGTGGGCCGGTGGAGATCCACTTCCGTCGAAGTTCGGTACCTTCTATGCGCCCAACATCACCGCCAACCCGCAGCATGGCATCGGGAGCTGGAATTTCGAGCAGTTTGTTCGAGCGGTCAGGCAGGGCATCTCGCCGGCCGGCAAGCCCTACTATCCCGCGTTTCCCTACGAGTTCTACGCAAGCCTCACCGACCGTGACATGGCGGATTTGTGGGCTGCCATGCAGACGATTCCTCCGTCTGCCCAGCCGTCGCGGCAACACGAGGTTGGGTTCCCCTTCTCAGTGCGAGACGGTCTACGCGTCTGGCGACCGGCGTTCGAGCGCTCGGACATGACAGTGAGCCAGCCCAACAAGGGAAGCAGTTGGAACGTTGGGAAATACCTTGTCATGGGGCCCGCCCATTGTGCGGCATGCCATATGCCTCGTAATTTTGCGGGAGGGCTGAAGGAGGAAAGCGGATTGGCAGGCGATCCGCAGATGCTGGACGGCGCTAAGTCACCGCCGCTGACACCCGGGGCTCTTCGGGCTCGCGGCTGGACGAAGGACAATCTTATCGCGGCGTTGCGAACCGGCATTTTGCCGAATGGTGATGCGTTCGGCGGCGCCATGACAGAGGTTGTCCAAGAAAGCACCGCCTTCCTTTTGACATCACACCTTGAGGATATGGCAGCCTATCTGTTGGACTTGGATGAATGACCGATTTGCCTCATCGCCCGTCGCAAATGCCAGTATGGTTCCGAGCGGTCCTCGTTCTGCTGTTCGTCGCGATTGGTTCAAGCGTTCATACGTCAGCAGCAGCGATAAGTGCACCGGGTACAGTTGTCGGCGGAACGTCCATACCGTCTGCCGGACACTGCATCAGTGCTGTTTGTGAGAAGCTGCCACATTATTCGTCGGAGTGCTGCGGCGGCGGTTCTTGCTTGTGCACGTTCGAACCCCCGTCGGCGCTCCCGTCTGTCGATGCGGGTCAGGTCGAACACATTGGCTTCGAACCAAGTTGGAGGAAGCAATTGACGGAGGGGATCGATCGCCCACCCAAAGCCAAGGCGGTCGACCTTCTTCCCTCACAACAGGACACAGTTTGAAAATGAATAAGGTTCTCACAGCGTTCAGCGCCGGCGTCGTCGTCCTCACGATGGGCAATAGCATCGCAGTCGCCCAAGACGCGATGGCCGGTCATGACATGTCGGCAATGGGCGGCTCCGCCGATACCTCACTTCCGCAGATTTGCTTGACCGATGCCGGAAAGCAGGCCGCCTCTGCGATGCCCAGTATGCCGATGGGGCATAGTGTCAATGTCAGCGAGGGCAACATGGCCCTCATGGCCGGCATGGACCAGATGAACAAGGACATGATGGCCGGAACCATGGTGAGCGATATCGATGTCGCGTTCGTGTGCGGCATGATCCCGCATCATCAAGCGGCAATCGACATGGCCAACGCTGAACTCAAGTATGGTGACGACGAATGGGCCAAGGCCATGGCGCAGAAAGTCATTGCTGCGCAAGAACAGGAAATCGCTGATATGCGGGCCTGGCTTGAACAACAGAAGTAAGTGTTGAATGAGGGCGCGTGAGCGCCCTCATTCCTACAGCCATGCAGGAAAACACCCCCTTCGTCGTTGACCAATGGAGCTTGCCCCTAAGGCTGCTGCACTGGACTACTGTGCTGTTGTTGGGCGTCCAGTTTGCAGTGGCGCTACTGCCGATCGGCAGCGGCATTGGAGGCGTCGCTGGGCTCGGTTTTCACGTATCCCTCGGCGCGTTGCTGGCGATCGTCTTCTCGGCGCGCTTGGTCTGCCGTTTGTTCGATCGTGGGCCTCACGGGCGTCGAATTGCCGCCCGACTGCTCCAAGGTTTGCTCTATCTGTTGGCGTTCACGGTAAGCGCCAGCGGTTGGTTGGCCTACCGGCCGTCGCCGTTCGCTGGGCGGGCATTGCTGTTCAACTACGTTGAATTGCCGAAGCTTGTCTGGTCGCATACGACGCAGTGGATCGTATGGCACCGATGGGCGGTATGGCTCCTACTAGGTGTAAGTGCAGGTCATATCGCACTGGCGATTTACCACCTCCTCAGGCCAGGGGATCGCCGCAACCGCGCGATGTCCATCTTCCCAAACAGGTGAAGGGCGCGCGCGGCGTAGGCTGATGGTGGTGGCGGAGGCCACCTCTGCTTGGAGATGATCTCAATGCAAGCGAACCTCTTCGCGATGGTTCGTCACTGGTTTGCGAGCCACAATCACCATGGATCGAGCAAAAACCGGAATTCTTCCCACCCGTATGATTTGCTCCACCTCCATGCCAGCGGCCGAAAGCAGCTGCGTAATGGTCTTGGCCGACCAGAACTTGATATGCCCGCCGGGCCACAGCGCTGTAAAGTGTCGATCCATACGTCCAAAAACCGATAGCGCCAGGTTCTTCAGGTATCCGTGGTAGGGGGTCGTAATCACCGCTACCCCTCCTGGTTCGAGCAACGAGCAGACCGTGTCGGCAAATTGGTGCGGGTCGAACAGATGCTCGACAACCTCCACGCTAATAACGGCCGGAAACGCGCCGTATCGGCCGTGAAGGTTGTCGTAGACGGAGCCAATGGCGTAGTGACCGGCCGGGTCCCTCTTTTTGGCGGCGCGGACTTTTGACTTGTCGGCATCGATGCCGATGACCGTGTAGCCTTGGAGCTCGAGGAACTGGGCCAGAACGCCGTCCCCACATCCGAGGTCGAGGATGGGGCCGGCCCCGTGTCCATTCGTTAGGCTGTCACCGAGTACCTTTAGCAGGACGGGGACCAAGTAGGCTTGGGGGTAGTCAGTTAGATTGACCGAGGCCTGCCTTTTGCTGGTTTTCGACTTCATTTCCGTTCCTAGAACGAACCGGATGTTCCTGCGGGAATCTCGACGCTCCCCACTGCTGTGCGCACCGTGAAGATCCACCGGCCGGGCATCGAGAAGAGACCTGTTCCGCGGTAGAGGCCTGTCGCAAGCCGGCTCAGCTCTTGCGGATTGGGTTCCATCCCGGCCATTTGAACGGTGACGGATAGTGGTTCCACGTCGATCTGTTTGCCTGCTCCGTCCGTGAACGCCAGCGTCAGCAGGTAGGTGCCGTTAGGAAAAACTCTTACTTCGGGAGACGCAGTGAAGGCTCCTATCTGGTAGGCGCTGGCGGGAGTGAGATCACGCCGCACCAAAAATGGTACGGACATGAAAACCGCGATCAGCGCGAGCGTAACTGCGGCGCCAGCAAGCCCAAGGAACTTGGGGGTTAGAGCGAGAGTTCGTCTGGTTTGATGCAACATCACGCAACCTCAGGCTGACGTTCAAAGGACCACAATTGGCGTGTGTTCGGGCACTCGCTCATAAAGGTCGATGATGTCTTGTTGCAGCAGCCGAACACAGCCGCTCGATACCGCTTGCCCGATCGATGTCACGTCGCTGCTGCCGTGGAGCCGGTACAGAGTGTCGACGCCACCTCGATAGATGTACAGGGCCCGTGCCCCCAAAGGATTGTCGGGGCCGGGCGACATGCCGCTTCCATATGAGGCAAGCTCAGGCTGCCTGCGGATCATTTCCGCCGGTGGTGTCCATGTCGGCCAAATCTTCTTGATGAGTATTTCGCCGCGTCCAGACCAAGAAAAGCCTTCGCGACCGATACCGACGCCGTATCGCAGGGCAGTCCCGGCCTTACCCGTCAGGTAGAGAAAGCGACTGTGAGTATCGACAACGACAGTCCCAGGGGCTTCCTTGGTCTCATAGTCGACGACCTGTCGGTAGAAGGCTGGCCGCAGTTTCTTCAGGTCGACTGCCTCGATAACGAATGGACCATCATGCGTTGCCGCATAGTAGCGCCTGGCCTCAGACAATGACGCCCTCATTGCCTCGCGGTCTTGGCCGGCCGAAGCTGTTGCGCTGCCTCCGGCAGCCAGCGCAGCGGCGCCCAACAGAAAAATGCGTCTCGATGGCGCTGCCGAAATCAATGAGGAGCGCAGTCGGCGGAATGGGTTGCTCATTGGTATACTCCACGGTTGTACGAAAATGCTTGGGTTGAGGTGAGCAGGCACGCGTCCGATGGAAAGCAGCTGCCTGCGCGCGGTGAGAGGAGGATTCAGGTGCTCATTGTGCTGCGACCACCAAACCTGGCGTTGCCGACCGCTGCATAAGTTCACGGATCTGCGCGACAGTTTGCGCAAAGCTGGTTTGATCCTGCGCAGCCAAGGCTTTGTCGCGAGGCAGCTTCACGCTCAGCGGATCAACGGGCCGACCGTTGACGCGAATCTCATAGTGCAGGTGATTGCCGGTTGAGTTGCCGGTCGACCCGACATAGCCGATAACCTGACCTTGTCGGACCATCATGCCGGGTTTGAGCCCGTCGGCTATTCGGCTCATATGCGCGTAGGCAGTTTTGAAGCTGTTTACATGATTGAGTTCGACGTACTTTCCATAGCCCGAGACCCATTGGGCCCGATCAACCACGCCGTCGCCTGCGGCATAAATTGGAGTTCCGAGCGGCGCGGCGAAGTCGGCACCGGTGTGCAGCTTCCGCGTTTTGAATATTGGGTGCACGCGATAGCCGAACCGACTTGCGATGCGCCCGCCGCCCTTTACTGGCCGCCGAGTGAGGAAGCGCTTACCGGTCTCGCCGTCAGGATCGTAGAAATCAACGCTGCCATCGTTTGAGCGATACCGGTACAATTCCCGCGACACGCCGCCCAGGGACAGTGCGGCGTAAAGGAGGTCGCCGCGACCGGAACCATCAGGCGCGGTCTCCAGTATTTCAATGCTGTCTCCGGGAGCGACGCGCTTCGACAATTCGACGTCGTAGGCGAACATGGCGATGATGCGCTGTGTGATGGCATCGTCTACGTCGTGCTTGCGGGCGGTTTCCCAGATGGCGCGATAGATGGTGGGGAGATTGTTCACGTTCACCTCCTCCGTATCTTCCTTCGGGAAGGTGATGTCGGGTGGCGCAGCGCCGAGGACGTAGTTGCCTCGGTCGGTCAGCGCCGCCGTGGCTGCGTGGCGGATGGCACCGGTCGCGTCATCAGAGAAATAAATGCTTAGGCGGTAGGGAATGAGTGTGTCGGCCCTCCTCGAGGGGCCCATGAGAATTCTGAGCCGCGAGTTCGGAGGCATGACTGCAGCAGGGATGACGTTGCTTAGCGAAGCGACGAGCATGGGGTAGGAGCGTTGGTCAAAGCCGTTCTTAAGGAGTACGTCCTTGAGCGGTCCCCCTTCTCGCATCGTTACGATTCGCTCCGATCGACCTAGGCGGGTTTCTCGTGCCGAGGTCTTTGCGAGCACCGTAACGTTCTCGGCGATTCCACTTATGCCAGCGTTGACGATGCCAAGGTCTCGAACGTCGCCCGGCGAGGGGGCGTACGCCGAGGCGGAGGCCCCGCCCTCCGCATATAGGTTTTCGACGGTTTCAGTCACAAACCGCGCAGCTTGCGCATCGGTAATACTCGCCGCGGGGACCAAAGTGCTGGGCAGCGGTGACGCCTTAATCGATACCTCGCCATCGACACTTGTTCCGTACAGCTCCGGATTGGTGGCGACGGAGAGTTGCGCTGTTTGACTGGGCATTTCCGTTTCGAGGAGTGCGACCGGGTCATAATTCGGCACGTTGGCGGCCAACGCGGTTGCGGCTGTAGCAAGGGTTGCGCGGATACGGACGAACGATTGCTTGCGGATGATTGAACGGTCCCCGGTGAGCTCTCGAACTGAAGCGTCGACGAGCTCATAATCCGACTTTGTTTGCGCTACGGGGCGCACGCGGTCACTTTTCAGACCCATGTCCAAAAGCAAATCGCTGGGCCGCGTGGTGAGCAGCTGCAACGCCTCGTAGGCGGTTGAAAAGGTGTCCTGGCCCTCAAACGAGACGTAGAGTGCCGCTCCCATCAGCAGAACCGACGTAAGGCCGGTCATCACGGTACCAGCCAGCCAGCCTATGCTCAGCTCGCGTCCGTGGGGATGGTCCCCCTCGGTGGATTTGAGTGTCAGCGCTGGTTCATCGCTCCACCCACTCAAGTGGAGGGCGTTGACATTGATCTTTCGCGTCGTACCGCTATGGCGCACAAAAGCCGCGACTTTCGCGTCAGGTAGTCCAAATGATCGCATGGTCGTCCTACGGTCACTCCAGACTGCTTCTGGAGTACGAGAACACAGGGCAACGGACACGGATCGGGGCAGCCCAATCATGCCGTCCTGAATGCTGATCACCGGCTCAGGCCGGTGTCAGTACGTCACGATGCGATAGGAGGAAGAAGCAGCGGCGAGGAAACGAGCCCCGTCATAGGCACGATAGGCCAAGGCTCGTGGGGCGCCTTCAAGCGGCCAAAGCCGTCTTCAGTAGCTGCACTCGGCAAACCAGCGAATGTGGCCGCGCACATGTCGACACAGATCGGGGCACCATGCACGCAGGCATCACCGCAGTCGGGGCGGACCTGTTCGGTAGCCACGGAAGTGTCCTGCCGAACGCCATTCGAGGCACCATGCGCCGCCGCGGCCACGCTCGCGTAGCCGAGAATAGCCGTCAACAGCACTATCAGGACGAGTCGTAGCGAGGCGCTCATAGGTACTTTCTACTGTGCCGACCGATGTTCGCGTAGACAAGCGTGGTGAATTGTCTCGCCCCCAGCCTGCGACATGTAACAGAGCGTTAACCAAACCAAGGCGACAATTTGGAGGCACGCGCTTCCACAGATGCTCAAAATCGTTATCCACCGTCTGCTCATCCTGGTGCTCGTCGTCCTGACGAGCTTCACACACCTGTCGCCCAGCCAGGCGTTGGGTTGGGATCGGCTGGGCGATGCTTCGATGAGTGTTGCCGTCGCTCACTCCGCGAGCCAGACGCATAGCGCCGCCCATGGCCATACCCATGCGAGCGCCGAGCATGCCCATGCCACGCCTGGGATGATGTCGTCGCTACGGTTCACTTTGGCACCGCGTGAACATCACCCCCTGAAAGCGAGCACGCTGAGCCGGCGTTTCTCGATCGAATTCGGCCTCAAGCGACCCCCGCGTACCTGACCTCACGTTTCGAGCTCGAACGGCCTGTGAAGGCCGTTTCGCCTACTCATGACATGAGGTTTTCCTATGGCTTTGACCGGCCTAGATATCACGATTGTCGGCATTCGCCGCAGTCAGGACCGGATGGTGCGTTCGCGCATCCGCGTTGTCGTTTTGGTTATGGTGATGATCTTCGCGGTCGTCGGATTTCGGCTCACCCAATACACGCAGACCGGACCAACCACGGCAATTGAAGGGCGCGAGCGCGATGCCATTGAGGCTTCGAGACCTCCGCTACTTGATCGCAACGGTCTCGACCTGGCGGTGGACATTCGTGTGCCATCCATTTTCGGCGAACCGCGGCGGATCGTCGACCTCGAGGAAGCAGTGACGAAGCTGCGTTCCGTCGTCCCTGAACTCAACGCCACCGAGTTGCGCGATCGCCTGACCGGCGACAAGGGATTTGTTTGGATCAAGCGAGAGGTTAGCCCTGCCGTCCGGGAGCAGATCATGGCGCTCGGTTTGCCGGGAATCGACTATTTGACCGAGAGCAAACGATTCTACCCAGGCGGCTCGGAAAGTTCGCACTTGGTCGGCACGACGAACATTGACAGCCAAGGCATCTCGGGAATGGAGAAGGCAGTTGATGAAACGGGTATCGCGTTGCTGCAGAACATTGGCATCGCGCGTGAGCAGACGCTTTCACCGGTCAGACTGTCGATCGACCTGCGGGTACAGTACGCCATGTGGTCAGAGTTGTCCGACGCTCTTCTGCGCTACCAGGCAATTGCCTCAGCGGGAGTGATGATCAACGCAAAGACCGGCGAGATCGTGGCCCTGGCCTCGCTGCCCGACTTCGATTCCAACGAGCCGGTTTCGGCGCTGCTTGAGGGACGCCTCAACCGGATCACCGCAGGCGCATACGAACTGGGCTCGACGTTCAAATCCATCGCATTTGCGGCGGCGCTCGATAGCGGAAGAGTGACACTGCTCGATAGCTTCGATGCCAGCAGCGGTGTGCGGTTCGGTCGATTCACGATCAACGACTTTCACGGGCAAAATCGCATCCTCACCGTACCCGAAATCTACAAATACTCATCGAACGTCGGGACGATCAAAATGGTCCAGGCGCTCGGCAAGGACGAGTACCGGGCCTTCCTCACCAAAATTGGGTTTGATGATCCGCTCGTAACGGAGCTGCCGGAGCGCGCCAGAACCAACGTCCCCAAGGTATTTTCAGACGTGACCGCGGCGACCGCGGCCTTTGGGCACGGGTTGAGCATCACCCCCCTTCACATGGCCGCGGCCATGGTAGCTCTCGTCAATGGGGGCAACTACATTGTGCCGACGTTCTATCCACGTTCGCTTGCGGATGCGCAGCGAACATACCGGCGGGTGGTCTCTGAAGGCACCAGTACTCGGATACGATATCTCATGCGGCTAAACGCACTCGACGGCTCGGGTACGCGGATGAACAAGATCGCTAGCGGCTATCGGGTCGGTGGTAAGACCGGCACCGCTGAGAAGGTGATCGACGGCCGCTACTCCTCGGAAAAGAACCTCAACACGTTTGCCGCCGCCTTCCCAATCGACGATCCGCAGTATGTGCTGCTTGTGATCGTGGATGAACCGAAGGCTGAAGGCCCGACATCGGGGACCACGGCAGGTTGGAACGCGGGCGAAGTCGCCGGCCGGATCATTCAGCGCACCGCGCCGATGCTCGGACTTCCACCCAATTTCGACGATACGCTCGATGCGTACCTGGTGCCGCCCGAACTGCAGGCCAGCCTCGTCAATGCATCGACGCCACCTGAATGATGCGATCGTCATCAAGGTCGACCCATTTGGAAGCGTCGGTCTGCGACTGACGTTTGAGGTAGGAGTAGGGCGTCTCGTTCCAAAGGTGAATCTCGCCGTCGAGGTTATCGAGGGCGAGATCACCGCGGTCCGTGCGGACAAGCAGAACCGCATGTCCTTCGCCATTCTTCTTGCGAACGACGGTCATCAGCAGTGTCGTCGCCGGCCAACCCGTCGCCAGAAGTTCTCGACGCTTTTCGAGCACATAATCTTCGCAGTCGCCCGCGCCGTTTGGATAGGCCCAGTATTCGGCGACCCTGTAGAGGTCCTGGTCAGTCACCGGGGCTATGTTCGCGTTGACCGCGTTGTTTGTTTGCTGCAGTTGAGCCCACAGCTCCTCGGTAAGCGTCGTCGCCGACGGCCCGCTGAGCGCCCCGCATTCGCTTTCGTGTGACCTGCAAAATTCGTAGTGGCCGATTGGGGTGCTGGTTGGCCCCTGCACTTGAGCGTACGCCGGATCTGTGAACTCGTCGGTGCTGGCAATGACCGGAGTCGCAAAGAACAAAGCAAGCAGCGCGAGCGCGGCGACGGATTTCATGTTGGCCCCCTGTTGAGCCGACATTCGCCGCCGCCGCTTTAGCGATCCAAAGAATTGTCAGAAAACTTTGCGCCAAATTGCGGCGTGGACCTTTAGGTTCTGCTTACCATCCCCTCAAGGGGTCTTGTTCAAAACGGCTTCGATCGCAGCCTGGAACTCCTCAAATGGCTCGGCTCCGGAAATAAGTCGCGTACCGATTACAGTGCCGGGAGTTCCCTGGACGCCAAAGCGACCGCCTTCCTGAAGGTCACGGTCCATGCGGGCGACATACTCATCGACTTTCTGAGTGATCAACTGCTTCACCTTGCTCACATCAAGGCCAGGAATGGTCTCGAGCAGTGCGAAAATGTCGTCCCGATTACCCCAGCCTCCGTTCTCGCGATCCTGACGCGCAAACAGGGCGCTATGCCACGCTCCAAACAATTCGGGAGCGACCTCCCATACTGCCCGTGACGCGACCGCAGCTTCGTAGGAGTCCCGTCCAAGGAACTGATAGTCCTTGAAATAGATGCGAAGTTTGCCGGGCTTCACATACTCCTCGATTAGGCGGGGCATGACCTCCTGTTCCACTCGCCGGCAGAACGGGCACTGGTAGTCGAACCAGTACGCCATACCCACTGGAGCGGTAGCCGAGCCGATGAACGGTGCGTCCTTCAACGAGACGTCATCGAACGATACCGCGATTGGAGCAGCAACTTGCGGCGCGTTTGACTCTGCCGAAGCGAGCGCCCCGATGCGCACCTCGTCCGCAATTCGGTCGAATCCCCAAACAGTTGCCCAGGCTACCATTCCACCAGCGAGCAGCACCGCGGCGCTCACGGCCAGGGTGTGGCTGGTCCCAAATATACGTCGTTTCATGTCGTCCTCGCCATATTCGCGCAGCGGCCAAACGGGGCCGCGAGTACCTTGCAGTCGTCTAAGTCAGATAGATGGACCGACGCAGGGAGGGCGCAGCTCAGGTGGGGATGTGATGCCGACTGCCGCGGTGGCGCGGGCGACCTGGCAATTGGTCATGAGGAATGCCGAAGCCGGCAATGCGACCGCTTGGGGCAGGGGAGCCTGCCCGCTGCAAGCAGTGCGGCAGGGGACGGTTGGACACTCGTGCGAGGTGCACGGAATGGGTGAGCCGCTAGAGAGACTCTCCGTCGTCGTCCAGAGGGAAACCGCGTCTTGACCGGCAGATGGTTGCGCGACTGTAGAAGACAGGGCAATCAGCGCAATGAGCAGCCAGCGAAGGCAGATGTCCATGAAGCGCATGGGTTCCCTTTTTTAACCAAGAGTACATCGTACTTCAGGCACCGCCACTAAGCGCGTTCGGGGGCGGCGTCCGAATAGGCTGATGCGCGGGCTTGTTGCAGCTGCATTTCCACCACTTTCTCTTTCCGTCGCCGCAACCACCGCGCCGCGAATAGCACCGCCGTAGGCCAGAACATCGTGTTCAGCACATCCTTAGCGCTGTCTCCAACCTCGAAACCAATCGCGCCGTTGTGCACGTGGAAAATGTCCATGAGCTCGTTCACAAGTTCGAAGACCAACAAGACCAACCAAGGAATCCAACTGGTCAGCGGCCGCCTGAATATGAATGCGACGCCAAGGAATATCGCCAAACCAATGTGAATGTGCAGAGCATCCTTGGTAATGCCGAGTACCTCAGACACCTCGGTTTTGAGCGCATTGTACATGTCTTCTCCTGCCTTGGCCAAGCTGTGGCTGCGCGGAACCCAGCATGATGGTTAGGTGCTGCGCCGACCCTCTCAGACGTAGACGAGTTCCGACATCATACCGGCCATCATGTGGTACAGATTGTGGCAGTGGTACAGCCAACGCCCGGGGTTGTCGGCGTCAAATGCCACCACCACTGTCCCCATCGACGGCACCAACACGGTATCGCGCATCGCCCCGGCGAGACTTTTGCCGTTGATTGAGACAACCTGGAAATGATGACCGTGCAGGTGCATCGGATGGGCCATCATGGTGTGGTTCATGAATTCCAGTTCAACGCGCTGTCCCGCCGCGACTTCAAGCTTGCGGCGATTGGCCCATACCTTGTCATCGAGGCTCCAGGAGTACGGAGACATGTTGCCGGTGAGCATGACGGAGTGCCTAACGTCTGCCGCCTTTGCGGACAGACCCGAGACCGCACGGAGCGAACCTTCGAAAGACAGGTCAACGGGACTTGCCGCAGCATCCGCCACGGCCGACAGCTTCTCGATCTTTGCACCAGGCGCGGCAAGGATGAGTCCGGTCCGAGCCATGTCGCCTTCCCGTTGAGCAAACACGGGAACCATAGCCCCTTGGGCAATGTCGACGATAAGGTCAAGGCGCTGCGCTTGGGCGAGCGGGAACCGTGCTGCTGTCACCGGGGCAATCGGGTTGCCATCCACCGCAACGGCTGTTGCCTTGGTTTCTCCGAGGTCAATCCAGAACGCGGTTGAAGCTGCTCCGTTTATCAATCGCAACCGCACTCGGCCGTTGCGCTCGGTTGTCACCACGAGTGGATCGGCTAGC
>Ga0209933_1001070_pt1 | contig 32389 bp, 29 predicted proteins | sample ThiBiot_300_biof_FD_183944 | JGI IMG/M metagenome (GOLD analysis project Ga0209933, IMG submission 183944) | Wastewater bioreactor microbial communities from Cape Town, South Africa - Thiocy_cont_300_biof (SPAdes) | ecosystem: Engineered > Bioremediation > Thiocyanate > Unclassified | place...
CCCCGCCGATCTGCGGAAGTGGCGCGTTCGCTCAGAAGGTCGGGGCTCGCGGCGTACACAAAGTCCGGCGGAGCAACTCAAACCAGAGAGCCTCCGCCAGACCCGGACCTTGGTCACCAGCCGGTAGATCGCGAAGCGGTCGCGTGCGTATCGTTCTCGCCTTCGAAGCCGACGCTGATCGGTTCATCATCTCGGCGACGGCCAACCACACGGATGACACTGCGGCCGCATCGCGGCAGACCGGGGACGTAATTCCGGCAGAAACCCGGCTGTTTGCTTCGGAATGTCAACCGTGTTGCTCAGTGGTCCGTTGGAACGGCTTGCCGTAGATCCTGGTGAAGTGAGTGCCTCTCCGGCGTTTCGTGGAGCTGAGCTGGTTGAGTTCAGACTTCGGCGTCATCTGCTGATTGGTACCGAGAGCGCGCAGGAACCGTCCGTGCCCGGCTTGCAGTTGTGCGACTGCGTCGATAGGTGACAGTGGGATGTAGCGGCGGCGGTCGATTCCCTGGCTGTATCAAGGTCCCGTCCCGTTGAGTCCACAACATATATATTGTCTAGACGTTTCCATACTATACAATATCTAGGTTCTCTCGACTCCTCAAGATCGCGAACTTTCGAGGAATCTGATCCCGCCTTAAGGTCGAGGCTGGGCTCTCGGGATGCTATGAGCTAAGAGGCTCCTGCGGCTGAGCCGGCCTTGGCTGTATTATTTTGACCAAACGATCAAAACATTGAACCTGCTTCTGACTCGATGGTTTGGATTGGTGATCGACAGCGGCCGCGGTGTCCCGCCAGGCCAGGGCGGGCCAGGGAGCGCAGAGCTCGCGCTGGCTAGGAAAGCGTCATAAGACTCAATCGGTTACTGTGACTGTCCAGAGTGACCAGATTGAAGATAGGACTGAAGATTCAAAAGAGTGGAGGATGCGTGCAGAGGCGGCGCGCGCCGCGCTCTCTCTCTCGGTGAATAATGCGGATTCACCCGATCACTCGGGACAGAGCGGAATCTGTCAATCGGATCAGTGATATAAAGCGACCAGGGCGACGGAATCGCCCTGGTCGAGGTAGCAGACGCCTGGACAGCGATTTTTCCGGCTGAAGAGCTCAGTGGCTTACCGCGTCAGGTCGGAAACCTTCGCGGTGTCCGGACCCTGCAGCGGCGGGGCCACGATTTCCACGACGTCGCGGGCAACTTCCCCGACCGCATCCCGGACTCGCCGGAATAGCGCCTTGCGCTCGGCAAGCTGCGCGATTTCATCGCGCGGTGGCTGTCCGACACAAGGGGGTCATCGCGATGAGCGGGGCGCCGCTGGAAAGCCTCCCCGTCGGGCCGTTCGATCCGGCCGCGCTAGGCCTGCTCTCCGAGTGCGACCCGGCCTTCGCCCAGGCCTGCCGCGCCATGGCGACCAACCCGTGGCGGGGCGAAGTTCTCGCGCCGAAATTCGTCGCGGTGGTGGCGGTCGCGGTCGCCACGGCCTGCACCAATCTCGATCCGAACGGCACGCGGCTGCAAATCCAGGGGGGCGCTCGCCGCAGGCGCCACGTGCGACGAAGTGCTGACCATCATCAAGATGGGGCGCCCATGGCCGGAAACGCGCCGCCACATCAGGGGGGCCGGGCGGCCGGCGCCAGCGTCGCTGAAATCACTGAGGTGCTGAAGATCTGCGTCGTATCCGGCGTTGCGTCTGTGAATCTCGCCGTGCCGATGCTCGCCGAGGAGCTGGCGATGCGCGAAGCGGGGGCGGCGGCATGAGCGCGTCCCCGTCTCGCGCGTCAGCGACGGATCGCCCGTCGCTGACGCGACGGATGCTCGGTGAGTTCCGCCTCTTCTTCGTCCTCTTCCTTTATCTCTGGGTGCTGTTCGGACTGTTTGTCCTCAACCATGAAGTTGTTCTGCGTGAACGCGGCGAGAGCCTTAGCCTTCAGGGATTCGCGGTTCTGAACGCGTTGGTGCTCGCCAAGGTCATGCTGCTGATCGAGCATCTCGACTTCGCGCGGTGGCTGCGGCGGCGACCCGCTATCCTGTCGATCCTCTTCGAAGCGAGCCTGTGCACGGCTCTGTCCCCCGTCTACCACGGCGCCGAGCGGCTCGTGGTTGGATGGATGAAGGGCTCAGCCGCCAGAGAAAGCCTATTTGCCTTCGGCGGCGGCGGACCGTTCGGCCTCGCCATCGTCGCCATCATCCTGTTCGTTTCGCTGGTGCCGTTCTTCGCCTTCAAGAATGTCGCACGGATCATTGGCAAGGAGCGAATGCGTCAGGTACTCCTCGATCGGCAACCCGATACCGCCTAGCCGCATCGCTCCGGCCTTTCTCAAGCCACGGGCAGATCCCGGATGCCATCCGGCCCTGCTGTCGACGGAAAACCGGTCCGTCGATGCATATCCCGGACTTGGGCGCCATCCGACAGTCCGGACCTCCCCGGCCGCCGCTATTCTCGAATGACGCCTGTCGGCGGGGAGGAAACAAGAATGGCCGCATACCACATCAAGAACGTCACGATCTTCGACGGCATCGACGATCACCCCTATCAGGGTGAGGTGCTTGTGGAGGGCAAGCGCATCGCCAAGGTGGCGAGGCAGGGCGCGATCACGTCCGAGGACGGCGCCGAGGTCATCGACGGGGCGGGCCAGTTCCTCATGCCCGGAATGGTCGAGGGCCATTGCCACCTTTCCTTCGTGGGACCGGCGCGCAACCAGGACCTCGGCGAGATCCCGCCGGAGGAACACCTGCTGCGCACCATGCGCAACGCCACCTTCATTCTCGATCACGGCTTCACCTCCTGCTATTCGGCAGCCAGCGCCAAACTGAGGATCGACGTCGTCGTCCGCCAGGAGATCGAGGACGGCTATCTCAAGGGCCCGCGCTACAAGGCGGCCGGACCGGAGATCACCGTCACGGGCGGGCTTGGCGACGAGCGCAAGCAGCATTCCAGCTTCGAAAGCTTCGGCATGATTGCCGACGGCATCGATGAGATCAGCCGGGCCGTCCGCATCTGCTGCCGCGAGGGTGTCGACAATGTGAAGTTCAACGTGTCCGGCGACGAGTTCGTCGGCCATGCCCGCGCCGAGATCATCTCGATGACCCAGGAGGAGCTCAGCCACGGCGTGCGCATCGCGCATGACTGGGGCAAGCGCGTCGCGTGCCACAGCCGCGCGGCGGAATCGGTGAAGCGTGCGGTGCGCGCGGAGGTCGACTGCATCTATCACTGCGATTTCGCGGACGAGGAGGCGCTCGACATGCTCGAGGCCGCCAAGGATCGCGTGATCGTCGGTCCCGCGTTCGGCCTGGTGCACAACTCCGTGTTCGAGGGCGACGTCGTCGGTCTCACGCGCGATGTCGCCGAGCGGATGGGATTGCCGCGCAAGCTCGAACACACGATCGCCACCTATCACGAGATGCGTCGCCGCGGCATGCGCGTCGTGGTCGGCGGCGACTATGGCTTCACGATCACGCCGATGGGCCAGAACGCGCGCGATATCGGACACTTCGTCAAGTTCTTCGGCTATTCGCCGGCCGAGGCGCTGAAATGCGCCACCGCCGTCGGCGGCGACCTGATGGGCCACAAGGGCGAGCTCGGGGTCATCAGGCCCGGTGCGTTGGCCGACCTCCTCCTTGTCGACGGCGATCCTCTGGTCGATCAGTCCGTCCTCGTCGGCCCCGGACGCTTCACCATGATCATGAAGGACGGCGACCTGCATCGCGACCCGCGCCATGCGTTGAAACCGCAGCGTCCTGCCGCGGCATAGCCGGGTTCGGGGCATCCGGGCCGGTGACGGAGCGGGCTCGCCGGCTTCGCACCACGCGATGGGGCAGGCTGTCGGGGATTCAGGCGGCCGGGGCGGCGTCCTTCAATGTATCGCCGAGGCGCGCCGCCACTTTTCTTGCCAGCGCCAGCGTCTCGTCGATTGCGTGCTCGTCGAGATGGCGATTGATCAGCAGGCGCAATCGAGCGACCTCCTGACCGCCTGGCGCCCCGATCGGCACCAGCAGGGCCGGCAGGCTCGGCTGGTCGCGGCGAAACCAGGGCGCCGTCCAGGTCTGCAGATTGACGTAGACGGCACCGTCGGTCGCCTCCAGCGCCACCGTGGCGTCGGCTTCGTCACGCAGCCAGGCGAGCAGCGCCTGAGCCACCTCGTAGAGCTGGCCGAGGCCGAACGCGGCATAGCCGAAGGCGCCGCCGGCGGGGCCGAGCGTATAGCGGCCATCGGTGGTTCGCGAGACGAAACCGCGCACCTCCATGCGGCGAACCATGTCGAAGCCTGTCGAGCGCCGGAGTTCGCAGGCTGCGATGAGCTCGTTGATGGTCATCGGTCGTCCCTCGCTCAGTTCCGCCAGGATACGGCTGAAGGCGGCGAGGCCTGCCGCCTCAGCGACGCTCACCGGCGTCTTCCCGTGCGCGTCACGCGTCGACACCCTGCCGCGACGCGGCCGAGCGGTTTCGCATGTTGCCGGGATAGTTCACGCGGAACGCCTCGGGCGTGTAGGACGGTCCGAGCCCGGTTCCGAACACCAGATCGTCGGGCATGTCCCAGCGCACGCGTTGGTCGGCCCAGATGACCGTTCCCTGCGGAACATTGCCGCCGCGGGTCGCGACCAGTCGGGACCAGACATCGAGATAGGCCGGGACGGTGGCGCCGCGCAGGGCCGCCACCAGCACCGAGAAGGCCCGGATCCCCATCGCCGGCGGATAGTCGACGGAGGCGAGCGGCACGCGCGCGCCGACGGCAAGCTTGTAGGACAGGTTGATGTCGCCACCCGTATGCGGCGGGATGCGGCCGGCTTCGAATTTCGCATCGAGAAATGCGGCGATGGATCCGACGCTGTTGAGACCGCTGTCGCACCAGACCCCGGCGAATTCACCGCCATGGCGCACGATGGCGGCCGTGGCTGCGGCATGGGCGGCGTCGCGGTCGAAATTGGTCGCGTCCGCCGTGACGACCTCGATATCGGGGTAGCCGGAGAGAACCCGGCGGGCCGCGCCGTCACGGCTCTGGCTGAGTTCCGCATCGACATGGCCCCAGAGCATCAGCACGCGACCACGCCCCTTGATGCGGTGGGCCAGCCATTCCGCCGTGACCTGACCGATCGCGCAGTTGTTCGAGGTGACGAAGCTGGTGCAGGGCATGTCGGGCACGCCGCCGCGATCGACCAGAACCACCGGCTTTCCCGCGGCGATCAGCTCCTCGGTGAGCGGTGCCAGCCGGCGCGGCGAGACAGCGCTGACCAGCACGCCATCGGCGCCATCGGCGACCATCTGGCGGATCTGCTCCTCCTGAAGCCGGGCATCGTCATCGGCATGCATCACCGTCACCGCCTCAAGATCCTCGAAATGGCGCGATGCCGCGAATTCGACGCTGTGCACCAATGCGACCTGCCAGGCATTGCTGAGGCCCCGATTGGCGAACCCGATGCGGAACCTCCTGCGGCGGTTGATCCGGGCCGGGCGCGCGAGCGGCGGAGGCTCGGCCGGCAACGCCCCCGGAAGAGCCGGCGCATGGTCGCCGAAAAGCGTGCGTTGACGCTTCTCCTCGCTCTCCAGCGCAACCTTGTGAGCCTTCAGCATGGTGCGGGCGAGCGGGCCGGGCGCAATGCCATCCCGGCCGCAACGCACGATGCCATAGCGTTCCATCATCCGCGTGAGGCGATAGAAGCTGGCGCGGGGGACGCCCAGCTGCCCGGCGAGATCGACGCCCGACCCCCGGCTTTGCTTCACCAGCGCCGCCAATAGATCCATGGCGGCGTCGACACCATTGCGCTGACTGCTCATCCGCTCCTCCCCAGAACCGTGAGCAACTGGACTTCAGGCCGGCCGACCCCGCATGTCAATCCACGCGGCCGCCGTTTCGCACAATGATCACGCTGCGGCGGCCGGCACCGCCTGACCGCGCGTGTCGAAGAGGTGGAGCCTCTGCGTATCGAAGGCGAGGCCGACCGGCTGGTCGATGGCGATACCGACATCGTTGCCGACGATCCGCACCGTGAGCACGCCGGCATCGGGCACCGCGACATAGGCGAAGGTGTCGGAGCCAAGCCGCTCGACGACGTCGACCCGGCCGTCGATGTCGCCCTGGCCGGGCGGCGTGACGACGATGTTCTCCGGTCGGGCGCCGAGATGGGCGATCATCGCCGGAGGCGGCGCCGCAAGGCGCACCTTGCCGCCGGGAACGATGATCGCCCTGCCATCGGCCGAGGCGGGCAGTACGTTCATCTTCGGCGAGCCGATGAATTGCGCGACGAACAGGTTGGCGGGCCGCTCATAGAGCTCCATCGGCGAGCCGACCTGCTGGATGACGCCGCCGTCGAGCACGACGATCTTGTCGGCGAGTGTCATCGCCTCGACCTGGTCATGCGTGACATAGACCATGGTCGCGGCAAGCCGACGATGCAGCTTTGCGATCTCGACGCGCATGTCGACCCTGAGCGCCGCATCGAGATTGCTCAGCGGCTCGTCGAACAGGAAGGCGACGGGCTCGCGCACGATGGCGCGTCCGATGGCGACGCGCTGGCGCTGGCCGCCGGAGAGGGCGCGCGGCTTGCGCGCCATATAGGGCTCGAGCTTCAGGATGGCGGCGGCGGCATCGACGCGTCGATCGATCTCGGCCCGCGGCAGCCGCGCCACCTCCAGCCCGAAGCTCATGTTCTGGCGCACCGTCTTGGTCGGATAGAGCGCGTAGGACTGGAACACCATCGAAAGCGCGCGCTCGGCAGGGCCGCGATCCGTGACATCGGTGCCGTCGATCAGGATATGTCCGCCCGACGTCTCCTCGAGGCCGGCGATGAGGCGCAGGAGGGTCGACTTGCCGCTGCCGGACGGGCCGACGAAAATGACGAACTCCCCGTCGCCGATGGACAGATCGACCCCTTTGATAATCGAGACCGAGCCGAAGGATTTGGTGACGCCTGAAAGCGTGATGACCGCCATGGAATACCCCTCACGCCTTGACGGAGCCGGCGCTGAGACCGCCCTGCCAGAAGCGCTGCATGATCAGGAATGCGAGAATGACCGGCAGGATCGAGACGAGGGACCCGGCCATCACCACGGTGAAGAGCAGATTGCCGCCGCTGCCGGTCGTCGCCGAGGCGTACCAGATGGCTAGCCCCACCGTGACCGGGAACTGATCGGAAGTCGACATGACCACCAGCGGCAGGAAGTAGTTGTTCCATGCCGCGACGAAGGCGAGGATGAACACGGTCGCGAGACCCGGCATCAGCAGCCTGAAGGTCAGCCCAGAGAGGATGTGGAGCTCGCCTGCGCCATCGACGCGGCCGGCATCGATGATCTCATCGGAGACGGCCTCCTCGACATAGACGCGCATCAGGAACACGCCCGGCGGGAACACGAGGGAGGGCAGGATGACCGCGAGCGGCGTGTTGAGAAGCCCCACCTTCGAGAACAGCAGATAGAGCGGAATGACGAGCGCGGTCTGCGGGATCATGACGGCGCCGAGGACCAGCGCGAAGAGCAGGCGCTTGCCGGCGAAATCATATTTGGCGAAGGCATAGCCGGCGAGCAGCGCGAAGAAGGCGGCGCCAATCGCCGAGGTCAGCGCATAGAAGAACGTATTGCCCAGCCAGCGCAGGAAGATGCCGTCCTGGATGGTGAAGAGGTCGACGAGGTTTTCGCGGAGATGGAAATCATCCGAGAACCAGAGGCCGAACGTGCCGAACAGATCGGCATTCGTCTTGGTGGAGGCCGTGACGACATAGAAGATCGGGATCAGCGTGTAGACGAGATAGACGCAGAGGATGGCGGTGAGCACCCATCGACTGCGCCGGAACCGCGCGGAACGGACCGTGTTGCCGACGATGCCCATCAGCGCGTCCCGCGATTGCTGGCGAGCATGAAGGCGTAGGAGAACACCGCGACGACAGCGCCGAGCACGAAGGAGATCGCCGCCGAATAATTGTACTGCTGGGCGGTGAAGGCGAGCGTGTAGGCGTAATAGTTCGGCGTGAAATGGCTGTTGATGACGCTGCGGGCGAGATTGGTGATGAGGTAGGGCTCGCTGAACAGCTGCAGTGTCCCGATGATCGAGAACATGATCGTCACTATGATCATCGGAACGATCATCGGCAGCTTGACGCGCACCGCATAGGTGAACGCGCTGGCGCCGTCCATCTTCGAGGCCTCCTCGAGATCTGCAGGGATTGCCTGCAGCGCCGCGAAATAGATGATCATGTTGTAGCCGGTGTATTCCCAGATCGTGATATTCGCGATCGAGCCGAGGATGGCGTTCTCCGAGAAGAAGTCCGGCTTCGGCAGCGACAGGAAGGCGGCGATCTGGGCGAGCGGGCCGTAGGCCGGCCCGTAGATATAGCCCCACATGAGCGTCGCGATGACGGCGGGCACGGCGTAAGGCAGGAAGAAGGCGATGCGGAAGAGCCCGCGTGCATAGACGAGGCCGCTGTCGAGGATCAGCGCGAAGGCCAGCGCGAGCGAGAGCATGATCGGCATCTGGATGAAGCCGAAGCGGACCAGCAGCCAGACGCCCGACCAGAAATTCGGATCGACGAAGGCGCGGGCATAGTTGTCGAAGCCGACGAAGCGCGTGCCGCCGACCAGCGCCGTCTTGTGGAGGCTAAGGTTGAAGGCATAGATCATCGGCACGATCAGGAAGGCGACGAACACCAGCACGAATGGCAGAAGCAGGACGTAGGGCGCGATCTTCTTGCCGATGATGACTCGCGGCCGATGCCCGGCGAGGAAACGTGTCACTCTTGGCTCTCCCGTGACCGTGGGTGTCAGGTCCGGGGCCGGCCATCGCCTGCCCCGGCGACCGACCTCATTTCACCGTGTAGCCCTGGTCGCCAGCATAGGCGACGACGGCGTCCTGGATCCGGTCGAAGGCATCGGCGAGCGTGCCGTGACCAGCGATCGCCTGCGCGAAATGGTCTTCGATCTGCAGGTTCACGTAATCCTGGAACGGGGCGAACTCGAAACTCGGATCGACTTGGCTGAGAGCCTCGGCGAACACTTCGTTGACCGGCTGGCCACCATAGAAATCGTATTTGTGCCCCATCAGATTCTTGTCATCGACGAGTTCGGTCAGCACGGGGAACAGGAACACCTCGGTCAGCCAGAAGCGGGCCGCCTGCGGATCGGCCGACATGAAGGCGGCAAAATCGGTCGCGGCCTTGAGGTTCGGTGTCGTCGTGAACGCTGAGAAGACGGTGCCGCCCCAGTTGGACGCCACCTTGCCGCCCTTCTGCCATTGCGGCATCGGCGCGGCGCGCCATTTCCCGAAGCTCTTCTTCATCGCCTGTTCCATCAGGATCGGCGCCCAGGCGGCTGTCACCCAGGAGGCGTAGGTGCCGTTGTCGAGGGCTGCGAACCACTCGGTCGTCCAGGCCGGCTTGGTATCGACCGCCTTGGCGTCGATCAGCCCCTGCCAGTAATTGGCCCAGTTCTTCGCGATGCCGTCGTTGATGCGAATCTCAATCTCCGTTCCGTTGGTCCGGAACGGCCGCCAGCCGGCCTGCCAGAGCACCGCCGCCGTCCAGCCGGGGTCGACACCGAAATTGGCGAGATAGGTCCCGGGCGCCGCCTTGGCGAGCTTCTGCGCCTGCTCGGCGAAGTCGTCCCAGGTCTCGGGCGCGGCAATTCCGTGCCGGTCGAGCACGTCGGCATGGTAGAGCAGGGCCATCGGGCCGCTGTTCCACGGCAGGCCGAAGACCTTGCCACCATCGCTCACGGCCTTCCAGGTCCAGTCCATGTACTGATCGCCGAAACCCGCGGGGAGATTGGGCGAAAGGTCGGCGAGCGCGTTCAGCGCACGGAAGCTCGGGATCGAGTTGAACTCGATCAGCGCCACATCCGGCAGACCGGTCCCGGCGGTGATGGCATTGCGCAGCTTCACATAATGCGGCGCCCCCTGGCCGACATTCTCGACGACGACCTGCACATCCGGTTTCTTCTTCATGTAGAGGTCGGCCATCTCCTGCGTCCTGGGCGTCCAGGCCCAGACCGTCAGCTTGACCTTGTCTTCGGCGCGCGCGGGCAGCGCGACGCCTCCCGCCGCCGCGGCAGCGCCGAGCACGGCGCTGCTCTGCAGCAGCTGGCGTCGGTTCAAGCGGGAAAAGCCAGCACCATTCGATTTCTGGTTAGTCAAGGGACAGCTCCGGAACAGGGGGAAAGCGAACCCCGCCGCCCCATGGGGAGGAGCGTCGGGGCGGCGGGGCGAGCCGATCCGGGCCCAAGCATGCCCGGCTGCCGCCATGGCCTCGGCCCGCGCCTCACGCACGGCGAGGTCATGCGGCGGCTCAGGTCACCTCGAAGCCCTGGTCCTTGGCATAAGTGACGACGGTGTCCTGGATCCGGTCGAAGGCTTCCGCCAGCGTGCCCTTGCCGCTCACCGCCGCGGCGAAGTTGTCCTCGATCTGCGAGTTCACATAGTCCTGGAACGGCGAGAACTCGAAGCTTGGATCAACCTCGGCCGCGGACGCGGCGAAGATCTCGTTGACCGCCTGGCCACCGTAGAAGTCGTATTTGTGGCCCATGAGATCCTTGTCGGCGAGAAGCGACTTGAGCACCGGGAACAGGTAGGCCTCGGTGTTCCACTTGCGGGACACCTCGGGATCGGTGGTCAGGAATGCGGCGAGATCGGCGGCCTCCTTGGGATGCGGCGTCGTCGTGAAGGCTGCGAAGGTCGAGCCGCCCCAGTTCGACGTAACCTTGCCACCCTTCTCCCACTGCGGCATCGGCGCGGCGCGCCACTTGCCGAAGCTCTTCTTCATCGCCTGCTGCATCAGCACCGGCGCCCATCCGGCTGTGACCCAGGCCGCATAGGTGCCGTCGTCGAACGCGGCGAACCATTCGCTCGTCCAGCCGGGCTTGGTGTCGACCGCCTTGGCGTCGATCAGCTTCTGCCAATAGTTTGCCCACTTCTTGGCAACGTCGTCGTTGATCCGAATCTGGATCTTGCTGCCTTCGGTCTTGAACGGCCGCCAGCCGGCTTGCCAGAGCACGGCCGCCGTCCAGCCGGAGTCATTCGCGAAGTCGGTCAGGTAGGTGCCGGGCGCGTCCTGGGCGAGCTTCGTCGCCTGCTCGGCGAAATCGTCCCAGGTCTCGGCCGGCTGGAGGCCGTGCTTCTCGTAGACGTCGGCGCGATAGAGTGTAGCCATCGGGCCGGAGTCCCATGGCAGGCCATAGACGGCATCGCCATCGCTGACGGCGCTCCACGTCCAGTCGACGAAGGCGTCCTTAACCGAATTGGCGCCGTCCTTGCCGATGTTGGCAAGCGCGTTCAGCGCGCGGAAACTCGGGATCGAGTTGAATTCGATCTGGCCGAGATCGGGCAGGCCGGTCCCCGCCGTGATGGCGTTCCGGAGCTTGACGTAATGCGGCGCGCCCTGGCCGACATTCTCAACCACGACCTCGACGTTCGGATTCTTTTTGGAATAGAGATTGGCAAGCTCCTGCGTCTTCGGCGTCCAGGCCCAGATGGTGAGCTTGATCTTCTCCTGGGCCAGAGCCTGCGGCGCCAGCCCGCCCATCGCAGCCGCTGCGCCGAGCGCCGCGCCGCCCTGCAGCAGCTGACGGCGGCTGGGGCCCTGTCGGCGACGCGCCTCGATCCTGTCTTTCGCCATAGTGTCTCCTCCTGAGCACATCGGCCTGGCCGGCGAAGTCACTCCCGCCTTGCGCCGTGGGCCGCGACGTCTATGGCATCAGGAGAGCGCGCGGCGTCAAAGCCCCCGGCGCCGCATCTCGATGGCGCTGATCCACATTCTGGATTTCGGTAGCGGATTGTCCGGCGGACGGCCGGCGCGGCTGGCAAAGCGTGTTCGGCCGTTGCGCCGAGACCTCGTCGCCGGATTTCGGCAGCCTGGCATAGAGAGTGGCGACGAGTGCGGCAGGACCAGCGGCAACGGATGGGGAGGTAGAAATGACAGGTAGGTTCAAGGTCGGCATCATCGGCTGCGGTCACATCTTCGACGCCTATGCACGCCTCTCGCGCGTGTTCGCACCCATCGAGATCGTCGCCTGCGCCGATATCGACCAGCGCGCTGCCGCGCGCAGGGCCGAGCAGTATGGGCTGAAGGCGCTCGGCGTCAGCGAGCTGCTTGCCGAAAGTGGGATCGAGGCCGTGATCAATCTCACCAATCCGGCGAGCCATGCAACGATCACGGCCGCCGCGCTATCGGCCGGCAAGCATACCTACAGCGAGAAGCCGCTGGCCCTCGCCATGGCCGATGCGCGTCATCTGGTCGATCTCGCCATGCGAGACGGCCTCGGGCTCGCGGCGGCGCCGGACACGTTCCTCGGCGGTTCCCATCAGGCGGCGCGCGGGCTCATCGACGCCGGCCGCCTCGGCACGATCAAGGCGGGCAGCGCGCACTTCATGAACCACGGCATGGAGAACTGGCACCCGAATCCTTTCCCGTATTACCAGCCGGGCGCCGGCCCCGTTCTCGATATGGGTCCCTACTACGTCACCGTTCTCGTCAGCCTGCTCGGGCCGGTCAGGCGGGTCGCGTCGCTGGCGACGACCTTCTTCGAGGAGCGTCTGGTGGCGGCGGAGGGACCGAACCGCGGTACGAGCGTCCGCGTTGCGACGCCGACGAACAGCCAGTCGCTCATCGAGTTCCGTTCCGGCGCGCAGGTCCATTTCGCGACCAGCTACGATGTCTGGGGACATGGCCACGCCCACCCGATCGAACTACACGGCACGGAGGGCTCGCTGATGCTGTCCGATCCCAATTATTTCGCCGGCGCGCTGGACATCATCGCCGAGGGCGGCCGCAGCCGGATCGATACCGACGACACGCCGTTCGGGAGTCCGAACTGGCGAGAGCCGCGCGGGGCCCTGATCGGGAATTATCGTGGCCTCGGGCTCGCCGACATGCTTGACGGTGTCGCCCATGGACGAGGTGCACGCGCCTCGGGCGAGCTTGCGCTGCATGTGCTCGAGGTGCTGCTCGCCATCATCCAATCGGCCGAGGACGGCCTGTTCGTGGAGATCGGGAGCTCGGTCGAGCGCCCGGCACCGCTCGATGCTGCAACGGCGCGCCGCCTGAAGGCCGTCGATGCCCCCGCCGAATTCGTCTCGGCGCCCTAGCCTAGGAAACCGCCATGTCGCGCTACTCCGTGTCGTTCCAGCTCTATTCCTCGCGCCTGTTCCCGCCGGTGTTCCCGCAGCTGCCCTATCTAAAGTCGGTCGGCTACGACGCCGTCGAGCTCTGGCCGCAGGCCTTTGAGAGCGACCCGGCCGGCCTCCGCCGGGCGCTCGACGATTCCGGTCTCCAATGCTCGGGTATGCATATGCCGCTCGCCGGTCTCGTCGCCGAACCGCGCCGATGGTTCGATCTCGCCCATAAGGTCGGCACGGACACGCTGATCCCGCCCTATGTTCCGCAGGCTGAAAGACGGCCGAGCGCCGATTTCTGGCGTAGCGTCGGCGAGCGCCTCGGCAACGGGGCCGAACGCGCCGGCGCCGAGGGGTTGAAGGTCGCCTGGCACAATCACGATTTCGAGTATGTCCGCCTCGAGGATCGGAGCCGGCCGATCGATCACCTGCTCGAGGCCGCCGGCCCCAAGGTCGATTTCGAGATCGATATCGGCTGGGTGGTGCGTGGATGGGCCGACCCGGCCCGCGAGCTGCGCAAATACGCGGACCGCATCACGATGATCCAGCTCAAGGATACGGCCCCGGCCGGAACGGAGCGCGACGAGGGCTGGACCCCGACCGGTGACGGGATCATCGACTGGCCGTCGCTCTATCCGCTCTTCGATGCGACACGGGCAAACCTGCTTGTCGTCGAGCATGACAATCCGGGCGACTGGAAGCTGCTGGCGAAGCGGTCGATCGACTATATCCGCCGGCTGGTCGCCTGATTACGCGCGACCGGGAGTCGACTCGACGACGATGGCGCCGATGCGCGATTCGCCTGTGAGGTCGAGTGTCGGCGATCACGCACACGCTGCCCCCGGGCGGTGCGCTCCCCGATCACTGCGAACGATAGGCCGGGTCCGACCTCGCCGCGAGAGGCTCGGCGATGTGGCGCAGCTTGTCGGGATTGCGGGTGACGTAGATCTCGGTGATGCGGCCGTCCTCGATGGCGAAGGCGGTTGTCTGGAGGACATCGCCACGCTCGCGGCTAAGATAGCCGGGCAAGCCGTCAATCCAGACCGGCTCGAAGAATTCTGTTCGCACGTCACCCCGTTTCTCACGCGCAACCTGATACAAGCGAAGGAGGCGGTCGAGGCCAGTGATCGGATTGATGAAGGCCGGGACTTTGCCGCCGCCGTCCGACCGCAGAACCGCGTTCTCGGCAAGAAGCTTCTGCAGCGTTGCGGTGTCGCCACTGGTCGAGGCTGCGAAGAAGGCACGCGCGATCCGCTCGCCCTCTTTGCGCTCGATCGGGAAGCGCGGGCGCGCGGCCTGAATGTTTCGGCGTGCCCGGACCGCGAGTTGGCGCACAGCCGCGGCTTCCCGGCCGAGCGCGTCCGCCACCTCGCCAAGCGGCACGCCGAACACGTCGTGCAGGAGGAAGGCCGCTCTCTCCAACGGAGACAGGCGCTCGAGCGCCATCATCAGCGTCAGAGTGAGGTCATCCTCTTCGAGGCTATCATCCTCGGTATAGATCAGTGGTTCGGGTAACCAGGCACCCACATAGGTCTCACGGCGGGCGCGTGCCGACTTCATCTCGTCGAGGCACAGGCGTGTGACGACGCGAGCAAGAAACGGATATGGCGCAGCGACACCCTTTCGATCCGAAGCAACCCAGCGCAACCACGCGTTCTGCACGATGTCCTCGGCTTCGCTGCGTGAGCCGAGCATGCGGTAAGCAATGCGCAGGAGCCGCGCGCGATGTGTTTCAAAGATGGTCGTGGCGTCGTCTTGCTCGTGCATACGCGTTTGCTCGACCGTGGGTTCTGCTGCGCTGCAATGCCGCTGACGAGGCCTGGCGACCAACTTAGCAAAGAAGCTGGCGGGTGGTCCCGCTTCGTCGCCATGATCGTCGCACGGCCCCGGCGGGGGGGTTGGTTATGGCGCCGCCCTTCGTCATGCGGCCTGGCAGACTAGGGTCTCGCCTTAACCGGGAGCCGGAATGGCACGCCAAGCCGATTGAACGCGTTCATCGTCGCGATGACGATCGTGAGGTCCACGAGGTCCTTCGGTCCGAAGGCAGCGCTGGCTGCGGCATAGGCCTCGTCGGAGGCGTGCGTCTCGCTGACCAGCGTCACCTCCTCAGCCCAGGCGAGGGCGGCCCGGTACTGTTCGGGGAAGAGAAGGGGCACTTCGGCCCAGACCGGAACCAGAACCACCTTCTCGATCGGCATCGTTTTGAGCAGGTCGCGCGTATGCAGGTCGATGCAGTGCGCGCAACCGTTGATCTGCGACACGCGCAAGAAGACGAGGTGGATCAGCTCATGCGGCAGGTCGGTGCCGGTGGTGATGTAATGGTGGATGCCGTAGAGCGCCTTAGCCCCGTGCGGGGCCACTTCGTGCCAGACCAGTCGCTTATTCTCGCTCATGTCTCGTCCTTGTGCTAGAGCGCCGGAGATCGACGTTCGGGGTCAGGACGAGCCGGGCCATCCGAATGTGACATGCGAAGCTGCATCCCGGCACGAAATCGAGCTCACGCAGCCGCCGGGGAGCGAGAGGTGCGCTTGCGATCAAGGCAACGGCCTTTGCGGCGACGCGCGGCAAGCGATCTCGTCGAGCGATCGATCCGCCGTCGATTGGGCGTGTTGGCGGCATTGGGCGGGGCGACTCTCGGCCGGCGACACCTCTGCGCTCAACCCGACGAGTCTGACCTCAACCGCGCTTGCTCGAGCGAGTGCACAAGCGCCGCGCGCGCCGGCGACAAGACAGTCCTGCGAGCCCACGATGCAGACGTCACCACTAGATTTCGCCTGGACTATACAATCCGCCAATCCATCAGGGGCGGCCGAGCTGGTTGAGTTCAGATCCGCCGACATCCAGCCTGCCGGCCGCGACCACGGGCAGGCGCAACCATGCGATGGCCCGACATAGCCAGCAGATTACTGCCCGCCAGAGAAGGCCGTAGGGGACCCAGAGCCCCCCAAGGGAGGGATGGGGCTGTCAGGCCTCACAGTGCAAGCAGCCAAACTCTAAAGTCGGGCCCAGATACCAAAAAGCATGTCGTCTGACTTCCGACGGCCGTGGGTTGGAAGAACGTCACTGTTTGAAGCAGTTCTCGCGATGCCAGGTGAGGAAATGCGGATGCGGTCGGTCCGAGGCACGGGAAGGCGCCAGCGCGCGGCCGCTGCGGTTGATGAAGGCCCGAATACCATCCGGATCGTTAGCCTGTCGCGAGACGAGAATCTCGAGATCATCGGCGAGGCTGATCAATCCGCGGTCGAACATCCAATGCGCCGTGCCCGAGAGCGCGAGGCCGTTGCTGATAATGTCCGGGCCGCTCGCTTCGACCGGCCTGATATGCGCGGCATCGACCTCGGCGCGACCGCCACCATTGATGAGCTTCAGCCCGCTGATCGCGCAGCGCTCGTCATAGGCACGTAGCACCACACGGCGGAAAACCCGGTCTCGGAGGATGCGCGAGGTTAGCGACAGACCCCGCTCGCGGGGCTGTTCCAACTGGAACGGTGCCTGCTCCTCCCCAAAGCCGCCTCCGAGCGGTGGCGCGCCGATCCGCGGGAGAAGCGCGTCGCGATCGTCGAGGCCCACCGCGAGGATACGGTCGAAGTCCGTGGGCGAAAGCGATCGGACTGCAGCCTGCGCGCGACCCGAGATCTTCCCTTCCTCGTTGAGCAGTCCACGCTCGACGAGACCGTCTGGGTCGGCGAAGGGCACAGGGTGGGCGAAGTCGAGATAGCTGCCCGGTTCGATCAAAGCGAGGAACATGCCCGGCGCCGTCGGGTCGGGCACGACGCGTTCGATCTTCGCCACGGCAAAATAGCCGCGCGCGCCCATGACCTTCGTCGGCTCATAGTACACGATCCAGTCACCGACCGTTGCCTCGACGCGGCCGAGATACCGGCGCGGAAACTGATACCGTTCAGCCGGGCTGTCGTCGTAGATCGAATCGGTGCGGTGGACGAAGACGCCGTAGGTCATGGGCGGAGGATAGCCTGCGCAGACTGCGGCTGCAGTAGCGACACTTGTGGCGAAAGCGGCTCAATGTTAGCCACTGACGCGATGCGCCCATGTCTACACGCCGCTGTGAACGGCTGCTCTGCGCCCTTACTCCCGCCGTTTGAGGTCGATCTCATGATCGCTCTAGAGCTGCCAATCCGCTGATTGCCGGTTTGGGTGACGGCGATTTCCGACTAGTGACGTCCTCGTGCGGGTCGCGACATGGGCTAGAGATAACGCACGACATCCTCCTCGCTTCGTTTGCGCTCGGCCCGAATGCTGCTCATGAGCAATTCGATTTGCTTTGAAGCCCAATCTCTCACCGCTGGATTCTGGTGACCCACCCATGTCTGCACCAGAGGAACAATAGGTTCGAGGTACGGCGCCAAACCACCCGACCATGACTTGGGATGCAGCCGGGACGTGATAGCTTCAAGGACTCCCGGCGCGTCGCCGAACTCGGCTACGTATGCTTCGAGTTCCTTGTGCCATGAGAGAGTACCGTTCGTGTCTCGCTCTGCTATTGGAAGCCAGTCTACCGCAGTAACTGCGCGTTTGCCGGGCTTTGCCCTGACCCATTCAAGGAACTGTGCCGCTGGGATATCAATGCCCAGCCCCCGTCCCAAGTGATCCCCGTCAAAGCCGTTATGTATTGCTAATAGGTTCCTGACATAGAAGCGAGCGTGCCAGGATCTGCTTGCAAGTTTCTTCGCGATCCCGTTCCAGACGGGTTGGGGATGCAGTGGCAGCAACAAGCTCAGCACTTTCCGAGCCGGATCGCCTAACTGATAGAATACCCGATCGGCGTCCTCTCGACATATTCCAAGCAGTTGCTTGCTCAACTGCCGCGCGTCCGGCGCGCTGATCGCTCCCACGCCAATTAGCCGCTTGACGTGGTTCTCAAGGTGATGGCCGTCCATGTTGTTGCGAACGGCGTCAAGCAATTCGGGTGCAACCAGAACGCGCTTCACTTCGTCAATCAAGTCCTCGGTTGCCTTCCTCGTGCCCCCTAGAGATACATGTCAATAATGTCGAGGATGGTCCATAGTCCGTCCGCTCCGTGGTTCTCCAACTCGCTTAGCAATGGCATCAACGCTTTCACGTCAGCGCGCGAGAGACCGAGGTTCTGACACTCCCATGGCTGGATATCGCGGCTCTGAAGCAGCGAAATCACCATCGAGATTTCGTCGGATTCCAGGCTCCCAGATCCGATGATCGCAATTGCGTGAGAGCGAAGCTTTGGTGACTTCAGCGCTTGCTTCACGAGAGATTTTCCGAGAGCGGGATCACGCTCATGCACGTCTGATACGAGTCCCCCCAAAAAGCCGCGATTGGGCTCGCCGGGGGAGGCCTCCACCATCGCGAGGGCGTGATTGAACACTGCCTTCGGGTCGGCCACCTTCCTCATTGATGCATTTGTGAACACGGAAATGCCGTGTGCTTCTTTGCAGACCATTCGCTCGACTGCGCGGCGAGTCAGGGTCTTGTCTTGCGCGATGGTATCGGCAATCGCAATCGCTTGCCGCATTGAGTATTCAAAGTCATGCTTCGCTCTATGCTCTCGGGCATAGTTAGTGTCGGGATCGTGCAAGTCTGTCTGCCAGCCATGGGTATAGAGCACAGCCAATTCGATTGGATCGGCAGGCAGAAGATCGGAGTAGAGCTGGCGTACCTCTCTTGCCCTCTCGTCGGGCGCGCCTTTGCTTCGATCAAAATAGAGCCAGTCAGAGACTGCGGTGATCGCCTCCGGCCAGAATCCTGAGTGCGATGTCACAGCCTCTATCATCGCTCTAATTTCTGCCACCGGAAGATGACTAAGTAGGCCGCGAATGTGCGCCGCGAGGTGGCTACGAGCAGTTTCGGCATGTACGTCATTGCTCGTCGCAATAGTGGTCAACCGGGACATTGCGGCACGATAGAAGTCCCAGACCTCTCTGTAAGTCCGGGGACGCCAGTCTTGCATCGCCTCGGCGCTGCCGATCTGCTCCACCCCTCCGGTTCGAGTGAAATGCCCGTCTGTCAGCATGCGCCCGAGCGCGTCCACGCAAATCGTGCGCTCTGCGCCATTCGGGGACCTCAGGCCCTCGTCAAGAATCACTAGGCGAGCCACCGGACCAACTTCTGTCCCGCTGAGGTAGAGTTAGTAAAGCTGCTGAAATGTCCCGGTCGCATTGTTCGAACAACCTTCGTTCTCTGCGACTGCCGACTTTAGAAGAAGTCTGGCAGCGCTGTCGAACGACTGCTTGCGGAATACCAGCTTGGCAAGCGACCAGACCTGGTAACGTCGCGCACCTTCAGAGGCCCTCAACTCGTCGACGGTGAGTGAGCCGAAAACTCTTTCGATTGTGCGGACAGCCGCATCCGGTACGATGTGAACAAGACAATCGAGCGCTTTCGAGCCAGCCTTAGTATTCAAAGCCGCGCAGCTGCCCAAGAGATCTGGCTCCAGCAAGCGCTCTGCAAAGGCGGTCGCTGTCGGTGAAGTATCCATCCATTTCAGTCGGCGAAGAATGCCTGCCCTTAGTTCCTCGGGCGCCTGACTGAAGAAATCGAGGAGCTTGTCTGAGGTCATCACTGCGAGTCGGGCGAGGCCGAGACGGGCCGCGAGCGGAACAGGGCAAACCTGAAGGAAATCGCCGCGGCGGGTTATGATGCCGCGCGCTTCGCGCAACGGGCGCTTGCGTAGTTCACGGCGGCAAGCGGCACCAGCCAAGAACATGGTCCGATTCGATCACGCGGCAGCGTCCACGAATGTCGAGTTCAGTCGGGCACGGCTGCTTGCCGCCATCGCCGGCACTGTGCTACCAACTGTGGCACTGCTGTTGGGTCATCGACTTGCAGAATCAATCGCTTACGGGGGCGGGACCTGGGCAAGGTCCAGTCCTCTTCTGGGCACCAATGGCAACCTGTCGGACCAGAAAGTTCTGGCTGTCGCCAAACTTGTCTTCTGTAATCTTCCGCTGCCGTTCGACCGCATCTGCTATGTCGTATGAGTGACCGCCGCTTGAACGTATTCGAAGGATGCTGATGTGTGGCTGTGGCGCAGCTTTTGTGCTCCGATCAATAACCAGGCTTAGTCAGGAGTAACCTTCGCGTTCAGGGCCCCGGAGGAAAGGCGGCGGAACGCCGATGGAGACGAGCCGGTGAGGCGCCGGAAGGTTGAAGAGAAATAAGCGCTCGATCCATAGCCGCATTCGAAGGCGATATCCGTCAGGCTCATGTCAGTGCGCGTATGCAGCAGGAGCTTCGCCCGTTGCAGGCGGAGCGCCGATAGATAGGCATGCGGCGTGTCGTTCAGTATGGACCGGCAATGCTCGACGAATGCGCTGCGCGAGACCCCGCATTGATCGGCCATGTCGGCGAGCGTCCAGTCATAGGCGAGATGCTCGTCGAGCCGCTCCAGGAAGATGCGGACCGTCTCGCGCGCGCTGTCGCGGCCAGGTAGCGAATAGTCGTCGCCGAGATCGAGCGTCTTGAGAAGCGAGACTAGGATGCTGTTCACGGCGAGCTTGGTCTCGGTCTCGGCGCGCGCCGGGTCGGCCTCGGAAAGGAGACCGATAAGGCGCTCGAAATGCGCGGCGAGCTCAGCTCCGTTCCACATCGTTTGATCGGTGTTCTGTATGATGTGCGCCAACCGCCGACGCTCCGCTTCGGAGAGCAGTATCCAATCCGGCCAACGCCAATCCTGGTTCGGGCGGCGGACATTCAGGTCGATGATGATCCAGCCCAGCCGGCTGGCGCTGATAAACGGATCGCCGACCTCATGGATCTGCCAGGGCCTTGTCACCGTCACGTCGCCGTCGCGCAGGATGTAATCGCGGTCATCGGCCGAGAAAGCGAGGCTTCCGCGGCTGAGATAGGTGATCTCGAGCCCTTCGTTGCAATGTTCGCCGAGGCCCCAGCTCTGCTGCGCGCGCGCGTCCCAGACGCCGACGGAGCATATGCCGGGCAGCACACGGGGCGGCAGCAGCGTCCCGGGATAATTGCCGCGCGCCCAGCCCTGAAAGCCCACATCCTCGCGCTTGATGGCCGCCTTCAGCGGCTCGCAGGTGTCGGCGCGGAAGATGCGGCCGGCGTCTTCGAAGACTCTCGGTACGCTCATTTCTCTCTCCGGTGGAGACCTTTGCGCGCCTAGCCGCGGCTTGCAAGCCTCGGCCACCGACCAGAAGCTTGGCACGCGCCATGCCCGCCGACTTTCGAAATCATCCCAGCCCGGAACCGAAAGACGCCAGCTTGGCCTGTCGCTATCGATACGGCAACAATGGGAGGACCACATGAAAGTCGGGTGCTTCGCACTAGTCGATCCGTTCAGCGTTCTGGAGCATCAGCTGGCCCGCATCGCCGGGCTCGGCTTCAAATATGCCGACGTCACGGATAATCACCCGGGCGGCCTGCTCGGGCGGGAGTTCGGCTTCAGCGCCACGGCGAGCCTCGACGACAATCCCCGCGATCTCGCCGACATGTTCGCGCGGCACGGCCTGACCGCGACCAGCGTCTGTGCCCACGCCAATCTCCTCGATGCGAGCGCGCCCTCGCGCTATGGCAACACTGAAGTCACCAAGGCCGTTCAGCTTGCCGCCGGCATGAAGGTCCGCGACGTCATCACCACCGAAGGCGAGCCGCGCACCGATTGGGGCCATGCCCTGACGCGTGAAGAGCAGATCTTCGTGTTCGCCGAGAAGCTCTACGAGCCCGTGCGCCTCGCCGCAGCGCTCGGAGTCAAGATCCTGCTCGAGCCGCACGGGCCCGTCACCGGGACGATCGACGGCATGGCCGCGGTGCTCGACCGGCTCGGCCATCCCGACACCGTCGGGGTCAACCTCGACACCGGCAATTGCTGGCTCGCCGGAACCGATCCGGTCGAGATGGCGAAGGTGTTCCGCGACCGCATCTTCCACGTCCATTGGAAGGATATGTCGGCTGACTGGGAGCCGAAACGCGGCACGGTGTTCGGCTGCGGCATGGCGGTGATCCCGCTCGGCACGGGCGTGGTCGACATCAAGGGCGTCTATGACGTCGTCAAGGACAGCCCGGCCGAATATTCGACGCTCGAGATCGCCGGCGACGACAATGTCCGCAGGAGCTACGCGCTGCTGCAGTCGTTCGGCGCCCAATAGCGGCAAAAGCCGCCGAAATTACAACAGAGGGAGGAAAGAATGAGGAAGCTCGTGCTTGCGGCTGCTGCCGCGGTCGCACTGTCGGGCGGCGCCCAGGCCGACCCGATCACGCTCAGCGTCTGGGGTATTGACAACCAGACCGGCAGCGGCAATCCCGGCTACACTCAGATCATGGTCGACGAGTGGAACGCCAAGCATGACGACGTGAAGCTCGAATACCGCTTTGTCGCCTTCGACGACGCGAACAACGACTTCGCGCGCGCGATCGCCACCAACAGCGGTCCCGACATCTTCATGATCAACACCACCGACACGCAGTTCTATGCGGCGCGAGACGTTCTGGTCGATCTGACGGATCGGATCGCCGCGTCGAGCGTCATCAAGCCGTCCGACATCTTCCCCGGCTATCTCGCCGCGATCACCTATAATGACCGAATCTGGGAGGTTCCGAAGGCCGCAGACACCATCGCGCTCTACTACAACCCGGACATGTTCAAGGCGGCCGGCCTCGATCCGGACAAGCCGCCGCGCTCCTGGCAGGAGCTGCACGACTATGCCAAGGCGCTCACCAAGCCGGATCAGGGCGTGTTTGGCATCGCCTTCAGCGCCAAGAACGGGCAGGAAGGTCCCTGGCAGTGGTTGCCCTTCGTCCGCATGACCGGAGAGGACTGGACCAATGTCGATACGGACGGCGCCCGGCGCGCGCTGACGCTTTGGAAGACCTTCGTCGACGAGGGCCTGGCCTCCAAGGAAGTCCTGGTCCAGGCGCAGAGCGACGCTGCCGACATGTTCCGCGCCGGCAAGGCGGCCATGGTGCTGCAGGGCAACTGGGACCTGCCGAACATGGAAGGGCTGCCCTTCAAGTATCGCCTCGCGCTGCTGCCGCCGGAGAAGGAAGGCGGGCTGCAGGTCTCGGCGGCCGGCAATTTCACCTACGGCATCAACAAGCAGTCGGCCCATCCGGACGAGGCCTTCAAGTTCATCGAGTATGTCTACTCGCAGCAGGACAGGAACTGGAACGAGTTCGGGCTGCTGCCGGCCTATGCCTTCGAAGCCAAGGACCCGAAATGGCCCGATGCCTACAAGGTGTTCACCGAACAGCTGAAGTTCGGCCGCGTCCTCGGTCCGTCGCCGCGCTGGAATGACGTGTCGATCGCCTTGCAGACCGCGATCCAGTCAGCGCTCTCGGGCCAGAGTGATGTCGACTCGGCCTTGAAGCGGGCTGCCGCCGAGATCGAGACGATCAAGAACGAGCAGTAGTTGCAGACCGGTCCACCGCCTCTGGCGGTGGACCTCTCCCGAGGCTTTGATCATGAACCGCGCCCTCGACTTCGTCCGCGACCGGAGCGGCTTCGAGATGATCCTGATCGGGTTGTCGGCCGTCTATCTGTTTCTCTTCGCCGGCGCCCCGTTCGTGTTCAACGTCCTGATGTCGTTCCAGAAGGTCGACCTCTTCAACATCGCGAGCATCGACCGGCCGTTCGTCGGCTTCGCCAACTACCAGAAGATCCTCGCCAATCCGGATTTCTGGCTGATCGTCCGCAACACCGTCGTCTTCGTCGCGCTATCCTCCGTGTGCCAGCTTGCCGGCGGCTTTGCGCTGGCCCTGTTCTTCATGCAGGATTTCGCCGGAGCGAGCTGGCTGCGCGGCCTCTTCCTCGCCGCATGGATCACCCCCGGCTACGCAATCGGGCAAGTGTGGAAGTGGATGCTGGCCGGCGACACGGGCATCGCAAACTACTTCCTTCGGTCGCTGCACATCATCGACGGCCCCGTCTACTGGCTGTCGGATCCGAGCCTGGCGCTGCTGACCATCACCTTCGTCAATGTATGGCTCGGCATTCCCTTCTATCTCCTGCTGATCTCCGTCGGCCTCTCGGCCATCCCGCGCGACCTCTACGAGGCGGCCGAACTCGACGGTGCGAATGCCGTGCAGCGCTTCTGCGGGATCACGCTGCCGCTCATGCGCGACACGCTGCTGGCGCTGGTGGCGCTCGGCGCGATCCTGACGCTGCAGCAGTTCGACCTGATCGCCGCGCTCACGGCAGGAGGCCCCGTGAACAGCTCCAACGTGGCGCAGTTCTGGTCCTGGCAGCTCTCGTTTCAGAGCTATCAAATCGGGCTCGGCAGCGCGGTCTCGGTGCTGATGCTGCTCGTTGTCGTGGTGATCGCGTCGATCTATGTCGCCGCGACGCGTTCCGAGCGGGCGGCCTGACCATGATGCGACGCACCATCCCGACGCTCATCGCCGTCGCCCTGCTCGGCTTCTATCTGTTTCCGATCTACTGGATGTATGCGACGAGCTTCAAGACGCTGACGGAAGCCGTCCAATATCCGCCGACATTGTGGCCTAGCGAACCGCAGTTCCACCATGCCGAGGTTTTCCAGAAGTTCTCGGTCGCTCGGTACTTCGTCAACAGCATCGTCATCACGCTCGGCGTCACCGCGATCACGGTGGTGGTGGGGACGGGGACGGCCTATGCGCTGGCGCTCCGCCGCAACCTTTTCGTGGATCTCATCCTCTTCACGATCCTGCTGCTGCAGGCGCTGCCGGCGTCGCTGATGGTCACGCCACTCTTCGTGCTCTTCAACATGGCGGGCCTGCTCAATACACCCCGCTTCGCCGTCGTGCTCGCTGTGGCGGCGAAGAGCCTGCCCTTCTTCATCGTCATCTGCCGGACCGCGTTCCTGCAGATCCCGCGTGAACTGCGCGATGCGGCGCTCGTCGATGGCAACTCCAATGTCGGCGTCTTCTTCAACATCGCCTTGCCGCTGGCCCGCAACAGCATCGTCGTGACGGCGGTTCTGATCGCGATCCAGACGATGGGCGAATATGTCTACTCGCGCTCCTTCATCGCGAAGATCGAGCTGCAGCCCCTCACGCTCGGCCTCAGCAACTTCATCGGCGCGCAGCAGACGGACTGGATCGGCATCATGACCTTCGCCTCGATCCTCGTCACCCCGATCCTGATCGTCTTCATCTTCCTGCAGCGCAGGATCATCAGCGGCCTGACGGCCGGTGCGCTCAAATAGGAACCGGCAGCATGAACCAGGTCGAGCTCAGCGCCGTCGAGAAGCACTATGGCGAATATCACGCCCTCAGGAACATCGATCTCTCTATACCCGAGGGCGCATTCGTCGCCCTGATCGGCCCGTCGGGCTGCGGCAAGTCTACCCTGCTGCGCTCGATCGCCGGGCTTGAGCAGATCTCGTCCGGCACGATCAGCATCGCCGGCGAACGGGTCAACGACGTGCCGCCGCGCCGGCGCGACGTGGCGATGGTGTTCCAGTCCTATGCGCTCTACCCGCATATGGATGTCGAGCGAAACATGACTTATTCGCTCCGGCTCCGGCGGCGCAGCGCGGACTTGATCGCCGCTGCCGTGCGCGAGGCTGCGGCGACGCTCAACCTTTCGGGCCTGCTTGGACGATACCCGCGCGAGCTCTCCGGCGGCCAGCGGCAGCGTGTCGCCATGGGCAGGGCCATCGTCCGTCATCCCAAGGTCTTCCTCTTCGACGAGCCGTTGTCGAACCTCGATGCCGAACTGCGGGTCAAGATGCGCGGCGAAGTCCGCGCCCTGCATGAGCGGCTCGGCGCGACGTCCATCTATGTGACGCATGACCAGATCGAGGCCATGACGATGGCCGATCACATCGTGGTCCTCAAGGCCGGACGCATCGAGCAGCAGGGGCCCCCGCTCGCGCTCTATGACAGGCCCGCCAATCGATTCGTGGCCGGCTTCATCGGCTCGCCCTCGATCAACTTCATCGAGGGGGCCGTCACGGCGGATGGCGGTCACGTGACCTGGGAGGGCCTCGAACGGCCCTTGTCGCTCGGTCGCCGTCTGTCGGCCGCGCAGCGGGTACAGATCGGGCTGCGCCCGGAGCATCTCGCGGTGGCGACGGACGGCACGATGGCGATGGTCGTCGATACGATCGAGCGCACCGGCAGCCAGACCATCATCCTCGGCCGTTGCGGCGGCCAGCCGATGACGGTGATCGACCACGGCCGGCCCGTCCTTGCCCGTGGCGACAACCTTCGCCTGGCCGTCGCGCCGGATCACATCCACCTCTTCGATCCGGACAGCGGTGCGGCTGTCTGAACCGAGGTCGAATCGCACCCACAGAGAACAGAGTCATGCCACGGCAGTTTCATTGGGAGTATCATCCCCGTCGGAAGCTGAGCCTCGTCTGCGAAGGCGAGACGCTCGCGACCTATAGCTTCTCGACCAGCGACAGCGCCAAGCCCTACATCCACCCGCTGCGCACGGTTGCCGGCGTGCCGCTCACGGCTTTCCAGCCGTCCGATCATGTCTGGCATCGCGGGCTTTGGTTCTCCTGGAAGTACATCAATGGCGTCAACTACTGGGAGGAGGCGCCGAAGGAGATCGACGGCCGCCTGCTGAGCGTCAGCGACGGCCGGACCGAAGTCGCCGGGAACGAGACGGTGACCTTCGGTCCCCAGCAGGCCGAAGTCACCACCTGGATCGACTATGTCGCCCCGACCGGCCGCAAGGTCATGACGGAGCGGCGGCTCGTCCGTCTCTGCGCGCCGCAATCCTACGGCGATTTCAGCATCGACTGGGAGCATGACTTCACGGTCGGCGACGAGGCTGTGACGCTCGGCGTGACGCCCGTGACGCCGGAGACGCCATGGGGCGGCTATGCTGGGCTCGGCTGGCGAGCAGCGCGGTCGCTCAGGGATTTCAGGACCATCAACAGCAACGGCTCGACCGGCGAGGCGACCAATGGCGAGCGGGCGCGCTGGATCGATCTCTCCGGCATCGCCGACGGCGGCACCGACATCGCGGCCGGCCTCGCCATTCTCGATCACCCCAGCAATCCGCGCCATCCGGCGCCGAGCTACGTCTATTTCGACACCGCCCAGTTCGGCTACATCAGTCCCAGCCCGATCCGCGACGAGCCGATGCGGCTGGCCGCGCGCGCACCGCTCCGGCTCAGATACCGGGTGATCGTGCATGACGGCTGGCCCGATCCGGAAGCCATCGAGCGCGACTTTCGCGCCTTCGCCTCCACGCGCTGACAGCAACTGCGAGATCTGACATGCCAAACACAACGCTTCGTTCCGCCATCGTCGGCGTCGGCCAGGCCCGTGGCAAGGGAAGTCCGACCACCGGGTCCTTCCGCATCGGCTATGTCCATGCGCAGATGTATGGCCGCACGCCGGGCTACGAACTCGCTGCGGCGGCCGACATCAATCCCGGCAACCTCGCCGCCTTCCAGGAGCAGTTCGCCGTGCCCGGCTATGGCGGCATAGACGAGATGCTCGCCGCCGCGCGTCCCGATGTCGTGAGCCTATGCACCTATGTCGGCCTGCATCTCGGCATGATCAAAGCCTGCATCGCCGCCGGCGTGAAGGGCATCATCTGCGAGAAGCCCTTCGTGGCCTCGCCGGCGGAACTCGCCGAACTCCGCGCGCTCGTGGCGGATTCTGGCGTGAAGATCATCGTTCCGCATTTCCGACGCTACCTGAAGGCGTTCGCGCGCGCCCGCGACATCTATGCATCGGGCGAGATCGGCGAGCGCGTCATGGTCACGGCGGCGATCGGCGACGGCTGGGACCTGAGCGAATGGGGTTCGCACTGGTTGGACATGTTCCGCTTCTTCCATGAGGATTCCATGCCGCAATGGGTCCTCGGTCAGGCACGGGTCACCGATCGGCGCGGCTTCGGCCACGCCATGGAAGATCACGCGATGGTATTCATGCAGTTTCCCGGCGGCGGCCGCGCGGCCGTCGAGACGGGCGTCGATTATCTCAACGACAGCGTGACCATGATACTAGCCGGCAGCCGTGGCTCCGTCTCCGTGATTGGCGAGGACCGGCTACGGGTCTATTCAAAGGCTGGGGAACGGATCGAAACCTACGAGAAGGAGGACGGCTTCATCGCCGCATGGTCGGACATGGCGGCCGATCTCCGAACCTGGATCCTCGGCGGCGAACCTGCCCCGCTCGGCTTCGATCATGTCGCCGGCACGGCCGAGCTGAATCTCGGCTCCTATCTCTCGATGGTCGATGGAGATCGAGTTGAATTTCCCTTGAAGCACACGAGCCGAGAGTGGCCAGTTGAGGTCCTCGCTCGTCGCGCTCATAAAGGACTAGCCACCTGACGTCCGGTCGAGCCTCAACCGCGTAGTGCAGATGCAGCCGAACTTCGACAGCTTTCTCTAGCTCCCGGAGATCCGAGAGGAGGTAGCGACGCTTCTGATGGCTGTACCAAGATAATGCATCCGAGAGCTATTAACGTTGTCGGCCTAACCACCGTTAATGCCTAGGCAGCGGCCGGCTAAGCCTTGCTCGCGAAAAACGCGGAGGGCCTTCATCATAATATCTGCACTCAACCGGTTCGCCCAGCGATCCGCCGCCGGGCGACGCGCCAGGTCGCCACGACGAGGGCACCGGCCGAGATCGCCAGGGCATCGACGACAAAGTATGTCTTGAAGACAAGCATTACATTTATCACAAAATCGATGGCTTGTCAATATCAATATTGCTTTGTTTGTCGATCTAGGTAGATTTATTGCGAGTGGAGCCTATGTTCTAAATGCAACCGCCGTTGATTTCAGCTAATGAAAGAGATTAATATTGCCTAATAATACAAATGTTCCAGATGATCGTTTCCTAACTTAACTCTCTCTCGTGATGTGGACATACGTAGTCTCGTGACGGAATGACGGGCAGGGGGAATGTCTGCGAGGGCGGAGGGCCATCAGGCGCTAGAACTATGCCACGGTTTGAATCGTGAGAGCATCTCAACCCCTGTCCGACGCCGATTCCATTGAACAGGAACCGGCAATTGCGGCAACTGGCGGGCTCAGGGATTGTCATTCAGCTTTTCCCCGGTCTTCGCCAAGTCGTTTTCTTCGCTGGTTTCCACGGTTCTCTTGGGTAGGTCGGGGAGATAAGAGTGGCGGGTCAGGCGAAGCGGTGGCATATCAACCGAATCCTGCAGATTATAGAAATCATCCACTATCCCGGCATCGACAAGTTCTTGCAACGAAACGCCGGGAAGGGCTTTGCGCTTATCTTTGTTCGAGCCATTTGACATTATTACACTCTCTAGAACCTGTTATTATTTGATAGTCAAATCGACCGTTGCTGATACAGCGGATTGTCCCAGCTTTTTGGCTACATCCTCGGGTCGGAGATGAGTGTATCGAAATAGCATCTTCGTATCACGATGGCCGCTAATCAAGGCTACCTCGGGCACTGATAGCCCCTGTTCAAAGAAGCGGCTGATAGCCTCATGCCTAAGGTCATGGAAGCGGAGGTCGGCGAGGCCCTCCCGCTTGGTGAAGCGATCCCACGCCTGCCGAACGGTGCCTGGCTTAATCGGGAAGACATCGTCGCCCAGCCGTTCCAATCCGACCAATGTGGAAATCGCTCGGGGACTTAACGGAACGTGCCGCCTATCGCCATTCTTTGTGATCGGAAGCGTCGCAAGGCCTCTATCCAGGTCGATATTGCTCCACCGCAGCATAAGCAGCTCGCCCCGGCGCATACCGGTTTCGATCGCAAGTTCGACGATAGGGCGAAGATACCAAGGGGCGTCTTCAAGCCCGTTGGCGAACGATGTTAAGTCGTCTACTTCAAGGCGACGTTGTCTCGGTCTGCCGGCCGATGGAATTGCGATCTGGGTTACAGGGTTACGATTGAGCGGTATGCCCCATTCACGCCTTGCGACCTCTAGGCAGTGTCGGAGGACTGCCAACTCCCTTCGAACTGTTCCAGGCTGAACCTGAGCTAGACGATGATCTCGGTATGCGGCGAGGACAGCGCTGGTCAACTGCGCCAGTGACAGCCTCGACATCGGTTGTCGCATCAACGCCGCAATGTTGTAGCGTTCTCTGTCAGGACTGCGTTTGGCGCTGGTCACGGTCTCTCGGTAGCGATCGAGGAGATCGGCCAAGACTATGTTCTTCAGCGCCTTTGCCGAAGGGTCAACCACTCCTCGATCGAGCTCATGCTCCCTAGCTCTTGACCATCGAACGGCGTCATCCTTCGATTCGAACGTCTTCGTGAGGCTGGGGAAACCCACTTTGCGAATCTGGACGTGCCACGAGTTACCTCGCTTGCGAATAGACGCCATGACGGTCGACCTGTGCCAAACTTGTGCCAAGCCGATCCGCAAGAGGATGACATATCCAGGCCGCCCACAAGCGACCGTCCGCTAAGTCATTGATTCTAAAAGAAATTTGGCGGAGAGGGGGAGATTCGAACTCCCGATACCCTTGCGAGTATGCCGCATTTCGAGTGCGGTGCAATCGACCACTCTGCCACCTCTCCGCGGTGGCGCCGTTCGCGCGATGGGGTGAATACATGGACGCGGCGGCTCTTGCAAGGGCTGCGGCGCGGCTTCCCCAGGCAATCGAAGGGGGAGGCGGCGCGCCGCCTTTCCCTCCAATGAGAATGTCGCGCCGGGGCAGCCAGCTCATCGCCGCATGCCAGCCGCTCCGGTTCCGGCCGAGGCCTCGGCGTCCGCTCCGGCCAAAGAGCCTCAGCCGCCGGCGCCGAGGCCGGTGAGCATGGTGCGGACGAGGCCGACTTCGTCGTCGTTCACGCCATGGCCGGTGCCGGGATAGATGCGCTTGGTGACAAGGGCGCCGCTCTTTTCGAAGCGCTCGGCGGAGGTCTCGACACGGGCGAGCGGGATATGGGCGTCGCGTTCGGAGCAGCCGAGGAGCACCGGCGTGCCGGCAAGCGCCGCGTCGCCCTGCCAGAGTTCCGCGTCGGCGCCGATCAAGCCGCCCGACAACGCGACGACGCCGCCATAGCGGCGCGGACGACGGGCGGCCGATTCGAGCGCGAGGCAGGCGCCCTGCGAGAAGCCGAGCAGCACGATGCGGTCGTCACTCATGCCGGCGGCGTTGAGATCGTCGGCGAGGGCCGCGACGGTCCCGAGTGCCGAGGAGAGCGCCGGCTCATTGATGGCGCGAGGCTCCATGAAACGCTGCGGATACCAGACATTGGCCGCCGCCTCGGGCGCCAGGAAGGCGATGTCGCCGGCACGGAAATAGGCGGCGAGCGAGATTATGTCGGCGGCGCTGCCGCCGCGGCCATGCAGCATGACGACGGCGCCGCGCGCCGTCTCGAGCGGCGCTCCGGCGGCGAGCACGGGGCGGCCGCCATGCGGGGCGCCGGCGCTGGTCCTGGTGAGGCTCATGATCGGATCATCCGGAAGAGGGGAGGGACGCGGCGGCCTCGCAGGCCGCCGCACATTGACAGGCTATCGCTCAGTCGCCGAGCGGCTGCAGCCGGCTTTCGATCGAGGCGCGGCGCGCTTCGAGGAAGGGCGGCAGCGACAGGTGTTCGCCGAGCGTCTCCAGCGGCTCGTCGGCCGTGAAGCCGGGCACGTCGGTCGCGATCTCGAACAGGACGCCGCCCGGCTCGCGGAAATAGAGGGAGCGGAAATAGAAGCGCTCGACCTCGCCCGAGGACGGGATGCGGAAGCCGCGCACCCGCTCCGCCCAGGCCGCGAGGCCGGCATGGTCCGGCGTGCGGAAGGCGACATGGTGCACGCCGCCGGCGCCTTCGCGGGCCGGGGCGAGGCCGGGCTCGACCGCGACATGCAGCTCGGCCGAGGGGCCGCCTTCGCCCATCTCGAAGACATGGACGGTATCCGCCGAAATCGCGCTCACCGGATAGTCGCGGACCTTGCGCATGTTCATGACGCGGGTCAGCACCATTTCGGTCGGCGCCAGATCGGGCACGCTCATTGTGATCGGGCCGAGGCCGAGGATCTGGTGCTCCGGCGGCACGGTGCTCTTCGACCAGACATGCGGCGCCGGGTTGCGCTCGTCGGCGACGAGCGCGAGGCGCTGCCCCTCCGGATCCTCGAAGGCGACCGTCAGGCGGCCGCTCGCCTCGCTCGGCTCGGATACCTTGGCTCCGGCCGCGACGAGATGGGCATGCCACCAGGGGATGCTCGCCGGCGAAACGCGGAAGCCGGTGCGCGTCACGGAATGCGTGCCGCGCCGGGCGGGCGCCGCCGGCCAGTCGAAGAAGGTGATATCGGAGCCGGGCGTCGCGTCGCCGTCGCCATAGAAGAGGTGATAGGCGGTGGTGTCATCCTGGTTCACGGTCTTCTTGACGAGGCGAAGGCCGAGCACGCGGGTATAGAAATCGAGATTGCCGGGCGCGTTGGCCGTGATGGCCGTCAGATGATGGAAGCCGCCGAGCGTCAGGTCGGTCATGG
>Ga0209933_1001080_pt1 | contig 31768 bp, 26 predicted proteins | sample ThiBiot_300_biof_FD_183944 | JGI IMG/M metagenome (GOLD analysis project Ga0209933, IMG submission 183944) | Wastewater bioreactor microbial communities from Cape Town, South Africa - Thiocy_cont_300_biof (SPAdes) | ecosystem: Engineered > Bioremediation > Thiocyanate > Unclassified | place...
CCGCCAGCCCGCGCATTCGCACGCGCGTGCTCCAGCTCACCCGCCTCCCCTAAGCCGATAGCATGGGCTGGCGCAGAGCACGTTAGCACGCACAATCCAACGGCGATGAAAACGCTCCGGTGCATGATCTCCTCCTCATAAAGCTATCAGTACGCTGAAACAACGAATTCACTTCGCTGCGTCGCAAAACTGACATCTGTTTACCCACGCCTGCCGAAAACACCCACTTCAGTTGATCGCTGAAAAATTCAACTCCTGACCCAAAGAAAAAGTGTTCCCGTCCTGGTGGAACCCTCGACCGTCACCACATGTTGAGGGGTCGGTGCGTTCTCGATGCGCCGGTTGGTGGCTGGCATTATCTGGCCATCCCTACTCCAAGGACAAAGCGACGACCATGAAAGTCGAAGGTTACAGTTCCGACGAGTTGAAGAGCTTTCATCGCGTCTTGCAGGCGGCAATGGCGGAGATCAGCGCACGGCGCGCAGACTTCCAGATCGCTGACATGATTGCCCGCCTCTTTGAAGCGGCCGATAAAGGGGAACGCGACCCGACAAAGCTGAAGGCTGCTGTTCTCGCGCTGACGCAAGTGCGAGCCTTGGCAGCATCCAAAAAAACAAAAGCTCAAAACCGCTCGACGATCACGATTGCACCGAGGCAGCGCAGCAATCGACCGCTGTTGACGGTGTTTCCGCGCGCGCGGCTGTCAACGCAGAAAATCTGATCCATCGCGCGTTCGCGTGAACGCGCGATCTCCACCCTACGATAAATTTATTGGTGCGCCTGCGCAGCCCGGCGCGCGACTTCTTCCTGCGAAACTTCGCCAGCGGCGATCAGCGCATTGAGACAGCGAGGCGACAACCGCTCGCCTGCGGCGCGCATACATGCGCGAACTTCAGGACTGTCGGACGCATACTGACTGCAGAGCGCACGATAGTCGCTTGAGCATGCGAGCTTCACGCGCAAGCTGACGGCGTTCGCCTGCGTCGCGAGCCCAGCTGTGAGAAGGACCGCAATCGCACAGCAGGATCGCAGATGGAATGTCGCGTTACGCATCATGCTCCTCGCGCCTACATGCTTATTAACATACTGACAATAAATGGTTTATCGAACTCTAACAGGCTTCGCTGATTTAATTAAAGTGCAAACTGTCGCGAGATCGGAAAAACCGCCGGTTTATCGATCGTACGTTGGAATGTTTTCAAACTCAGCGGGTCGCGCGATCCAAATTGATCGACTGATCGAGACCTATCGCTTCATGCAGGCCGTTCACGCCGATAAGACTGGCGCCATCCAGGTTCGCCTGCGAAAAATTCGCACCGGAAACATCCGCCCCCGCGAAGTCTGCGCGCGAAAGATCCGCGTCCGTAAAATCGGCGCCGGTCAGATCGGCTCCGGTGAACTTCGCAAACCACAAGACGGAGCGCTGCATGTTCGCGGCGTGCAAGCGCGCGCCGGAGAAATCGCAGTACTTGAGAATATTCCGATACGCCGTCGCGAGCGTGCCCTCGCCCGACCGCCATTCGAGCGGCGCGAAATTCGCTTCCGTCAGATCGGCGCCTCTGAAATCGGACCCTGACAACTCCGCTTGCACGCGGACCTTCGACAGGTTCGCGCCGGAAAATCGCGGAGCATCGGATGTTTTGCTCGAGAGATCCGAATAGATCGTCGGCCGCAGGATCGTCGCGCCTGTGAGATTTGCGCCCGAGAGATTGGAGCGGATCAAAACGGACCGGTCGAGCCGCGTATGCGACAGGTCCACACCCGACAGATTGGCATCCGTAAAATCGGTGCCATAGAAATCGGAACGCGCCAGGTTCGCGCCTTTGAAATCGAGGTCCGCAAGATCGAGATAGACCAGGAACTTACCTGAAAGGTTCGGCCGTTCACCGGGCTTCGCTTTATGCAGCAAGGCCGTGATCGTGTATGCGCTGACTTCCGCGTGCATCGGCACTGGCCCGGTCGCCGGCTCGGCCGATGCGCTCGCGAACCCTGCAGCACCGAACAATGCTACGATCACTACGGTTTGGCGCAATCGACGACGCATCCCAGGACCTCACCCGCTCACGGCATCATGCCCGAGTCGAAAGCGAAGAATATTCGTTCTGGCTAAAATGGGAATGCTGCGGAAGCACTTAAGAGGCTCGCCGCCGGCACGCCGAGAATAGGTCGAGCGCCGGATCATAAACGCGTGTTTTTACGTCCATCATCCCGAGCACGGACGAAAACAGGTTATCGTGGCTAACGCGCTGCGAAGATCGTTGGACGAGACAGCCGGCGTCGACACCCGCCCCTTCCCGCATGGACGGCGACAGCCAGACAACCATGGGCACATGAATTTGCGCCTCCGGAGCGAGCGCATAAGGCATCCCGTGAAGATACATATTGTGCTCGCCAAGGCTTTCGCCGTGATCTGAAACGTACAGCATTCCAGCGTCGACGCCGTGACTTTCCGCGGTCGACAGAACACCGATCAGACGCGCCAGAACATGATCCGTGTAGAGGATCGTGTTGTCGTAGGCGTTGATGATATGCTCCGTCTCGCAGTCACTGAACTGAACGACTTTGCACGCAGGCTTGAACACCTCGAACTTCTCCGGGTACCGCTTCCAGTACGCTGGCCCGTGGCTGCCCATCATGTGCAACACGATGACGGTATCGCGCTGCATGTTCGCGATGCGCTGATCGAGACCATCGACGAGTACGTCGTCGAAATTTTCAGTGCTTGGATAGAACGTCGGGGCGGCGTGCCCGGTCAGCGTTTCAGTCTGAACGCGATCGCAAACGCCTTTGCAACCGGCTTGATTTTCCCGCCAGATAACGTCGATGTCCGCGCGCTTCAGAATATCGAGCAGATTATCGCGCGATGCCGCCTTCGCGTTCGTAAAGCCCGCCTTGCCGAAGCCTGAGAACATGCACGGCACCGATTGCGCCGTATCCGTCCCGCAGGAATACGCCTGCGAATAGTTGATCAGACCCTCAACCTTCGACAGCATGGGATTGGTCGGCTTGCTGTAACCGTTGAGCGCGAAATGATCCCAGCGCGCCGTTTCTCCCACCACGACGACGAAAAGCGATTTGCGTCCTCGCGACTGCGCAGTCGCGGCACGATGCGCATCCTCCCCATAGGGCGAGATGACCTGGGCTTGCGTGACGGTGCGCTTTCTCAAGTACTTCGACGTCGCCGCGATATAATTGAACGGCGTCAGCGTCAGCTTCAAGTCGCTCTGCTCGCGGAAAATGGAGAGAAAGCTCCCCCAGACCGGGAAGATCGCAAGCACCAGCATCACGGCCGCAACCGCCGCGTACCGTATCTTGCCCAGCGCTTCGGCCTTGAACGTCTGCGCTGTCCAAGGGATCGCCGCGAACAACACCGCAGGCAGCACGCCGAGAATCGCAACCCAGGCCACGAGATTCAAGGACACCAGGTCGCGGGCTTCACGCGTGTCCGTCTCGAATATGTTTCGCACCATGTCGCTATCGATGACGATGCCGTATTCTGTCATGAAATAGCTGGCCGCAGCCGTCAACGGCAGCACGATCAGGACGATGGCGCGGATGACCGGTTTGTACGAAATAGCGGTTAGGATCAGATAAAGTGCGGCGACCGCCGCAACCAGCGTTGCGACGACAAAATGCCAATCGCCGAAATTATGCGGCTCGGCCGCAATCAGTAATTTCCGCCAGAACGCATAATTGAGCGCCACCGCGATATAAATCGCGAGCAGAAGAATCAGGATTTCCGGACGGCGAGGCTTGAACACGGTCGATCCTGACGTTCATCGGCAAACGGGATGAGATGAATTCACTATGCGGAGGAATTCGAACGCAGCATCAACGTCAACGTGACGGCCGCGTCAAGCGGCGACGTTGCGGTCAGATACGCCAATCAACCTTTCCAGCGTCAACTCGGTCGATCGGTCTAGTCTGCCGTCGACACGGCGGGGCCGAAAATGCGACTGGAAAGCCTTGAGAACATGGCTCGTGCAGTCGTCGAGAATTCCGCTCTGCTCGACACGATACCCATAAAGCGCGAGCAGGTCCTGCGCAGCGGCCACCCGGCTCCCCGACGCGCCGATGTCAAGCCCAGGATCGTCGGCATGCACCGACGATGGCCGCACCCAAAGGCCGAGGCCCTGACGCGCCAGAAGCGCCCAATTGAACTTCTCGCCCGGATCGATCTTACGCCCCGGCGCGATATCCGAATGCGCAAGAACGGCGTCCGCCGCCATCCTATGCCGTTGCGCGACGTCCTTACCCAGCGCGATCACAGCTTGCATCTGGGCCGCTGGAAAATCCGGATACCCGTGCTGATGCCCAGGATTTTGGATCTCGATGCCGATCGAATGCGAGTTGATGTCGGTCTCACCGCGCCAGAACGAAGCCCCGGCGTGCCAGGCGCGCAGACTTTCCGGCACCAACTGCGTGATGCGGCCCTCTTCATCGATGACGTAGTGGCACGAGACGTTGCTCTCCGCGCGCGCCAGCCAGTCGATGGCTTTCGCCGCCGACGACATCCCGGTGTAATGCAGAATGAGCAGCGACGGCCGGACGCCGCCGCGCCGCGGCTCGTGGTTGTCAGCAACGCGCACCGAGCCGACGAGAGGACTATCGGCTGCGAACGTCACGGACTGGATTCCAGCGCGCGTTCGGCGCGCAGTCCCCGCTCGGAGAGAATTTCTTCATAAGCCGCCGTAATCGCCGCAAGCCTGCGCTCGGCGCCGGCGAGAAATTCCGGCGGAACGCCCTTCGCGACCAGCGCGTCCGGATGATGGCTCTTCACGAGATCCCGATACCGCGCCTTGATGTCTTTGTCAGACGCCGCGGGTGAAACGCTCAAGACCTCGTAGGGACTGTCCGCATCGACGACGAACCCGCGACGAACGCAGCGATACTCGCGCTGCGACAGTCCAAGAATTTCCGAAACGTGCGCCAGATAGCGGTCTTCATCGGGATGCAGCACGCCGTCGGCGCTCGCGACATGAAACAGACACTCGAGCACCGAAATCTTGAGGTCCTGCTGATCCTCGAGCAGACGCGCGACCTGCGCCGCATACGCCTCATAACCGGCGACATCCTGGCTTGCGAGTTGGTAGAGGCGGCGCACGTGCGCGCGCTCGGTATCGGGCACTGAAAACTGCCGTTCGAACGCCTGCGCTTCAACCGGCAGCGACACGCCGTCGGCTTTGCTCATCTTCGCGGCAAGGGCGACAACGGCAATCGTGAACGCGACGCGCGATTGCGCCGGCGAACGTGCGCCATCGATGCCGAGCGATCCCTTGAACGCTTCGAGCGCCGAGCGCAGCCCGCCGCCATAGGTGGCGGCCACCGCATTTTTCAGAAATTGCCACGCCATCGTCCGGCCACCCGTCGTCAGCCCTGAACGGCTTCCTCAGCCGCCGAACGGAAGCATAAGGGACGTCGAAAAAGACTTCCCCTAAATTTACAGCAACAAAAGCGGAAAGCCGGAAATATCTGGTATGCCGCAGAGCCGGGGCGGAAAGCGTCCGGCTCGCAGGCCTTAGGAGCCGGCGCGCCGCGAATTCAGGAACGCCTTGAAATCGGCCGCATCCGCAGCCTGCCGGAGCTTCGCGAGAAACGCCCGGAATTCCTGCGCTTCGGAGTCGAGCTTGGTCATTGTCGCGCGCCGATAATCTTCGAACGCCGCATTGTCGAGATCACGCCGAGGCGTCGGACTGTCAAACCGCCGGTTCTGATAGGACCAGTAGGCACGCCGCACGCCGGAACCCAGCGCCCGAACCAACACGCCAAAGAGCCCCGTACCAAACAGTATGAGCCCCGCGAACGCCGCGATCGCGACGAAGAACATCAGCCTCATCAGGATCGAGCCGACGAAAAACAGGATCATCGCCAACACGACAAACGGCACAACGAACAGCAATGGGAAGAAAAACAGCGGCATCGAACGTCTCCCACACGCCAACGATTGAGGCGAACGAATGAGGCGACCGAGAGGCCGCCTCACATATCGTATACGATCAAACGCTGCCTTCGGTTGCGGCGGGGCGATCGCGCCGCTCGCTCATGAACTGATCGAACTCCGACTTGTCCTTGGCCTGACGCAGGCGCTCCAGGAACGAGCGGAACTCGCGCTCTTCTTCCTCGAGACGCTTCAGCGTCGACTCGCGGTAGTCGTCGAACGCTTTATTGCCGCTCGAATACGCGCCGCGTGCGAAGTTCCGCATCTCGCCTTCGACGCGGTCTTTCGCCCGGCCGAACCGTTCCACGAACCGGTTGTCCCATCGTCCGCGTCCGCTGCTCCATCCACAGTTCATGCGTCCACTCCAAAGCATATAGGCCAAGATGGTGAGCCCAATCGGCCAGAAAAGAACGAACCCCAGGACCATCGCGACAAGCCACCCAGGCCTGCCGAAATCGTCAAGAGTCTGAACCACTTGCGCCATCGCCACCCTCTCCTTGTTGGGGATGTAAATGTATTTTACATTCACATAGGTGGGAGAGCAAGGGGCGGTTTCAAGGGAGGAGCTAACAAATTCTCGCGGGGGTAGTTTTGCCTAGTCGCTTTTTGGATTCAAAGCCGGCCTGCAACATCCGCTAACCCGCCCTCCTCACCCCCAGCCCATCCAGATAAATCAGCACCGCCGCGTCGAGCAGGTCCTCGGGGCTCATCGGAATGGGACGCCGCGCCTCGTCGCCGCGCGCGAAGAGTGACGCGATGCCATGCGCCTCGGCCCAGATGTGCAACGCCATCATCATGACCGGCGGACGCTTGCCCTCAGGCATCGTCGCGATCAGCGCTGCGCACGCATCGCGCAGCACGTTGAACGCCCGGTCGCCCGCGACGTGCAGATCCGGAAACGCCTGGAACGACAGGCCCGATTCAAACATGGCCGAATACTGCGCCGGCTCCGCCCGCGCGAACGCGATGTAAGCGTGCCCCACCCGCTCGAACGCCTTGAACGGATCAGGCGTCCCCTTCGCCCAGGCCTGCGAGAGCTTCGCCGCGAAAAGCTCGAACGCGCGGCGCGCCACGTCCGCCATCAGGGAATCGCGATCGCGATAATGCCGGTAGGGCGCCGCCGGACTGACACCCGCCGCGCGCGCGGCTTCCGCAAACGTGAATCCTGCCGGACCCTTCGCGGCAATCAGCTCCAGCGCCGCCTTCATCAAGGCTTCGCGCAGGTTGCCATGATGATAGCCGCGTCGCGCTCCGGGCGGCGGATCTTGATCCCAAGTCATAAGGCGCTTCTAGAGCGCTTCCGGAAAAGTGGGAACCGGTTTTCCGGTAAGAAGCACGATCGACAAAAGGCCGGAGCCTTTCTGCGGTTCCACCAAAATCGGAAAGGCTCTAGCGGATTTGCGCCGCCTCGCACACGCACCGGCGCTTACTCGGGCGTCACTTGCAGATGCGCATCAGGCCGTCACGTCCGTGACGAGCGAGATCGAGATGGAAATGGTCGGCGTGCAGCCGGTTGTAGTTCGGACTGAGCACCGTCGTGAAATACTCGCACGACCCCTGGTGCACACGCCGCAGAAACGCCTGTTCGCGCTCCGAACCGTTCCAGTCGCGAAGGACGCTGATCGTATCGCCGTTCGCCAGTTTGAAGCCGCCGACATCGAGGGCATTGGCGTAAGCGTGCTCCGAAATCCGCGCGCCATCAACACTGTTCATCGGCCTGCAGGAATACGACGCGAGAATTTTCAGGCCCGCGAGCTCCTGGCGAAAATAATAGCGCGCCGCCGGCTCGACGACGTTCTTCACCCAGCTGTCGATCTGCGGAATCATCGGACAGCGCAGCGATGCCGAAGGCTCGAGCGTCACCCGGCCGCTATCGGCCGCAAGCATCTCGAAGGGAGTTTCCGCGCCGCAGACGCTCGGACCGCCTAGCGCCGAACGGGCGCGCACGAACGCCGACTGGCGGACGACGCCGGACGCAAGGCAAGCGCGTTCTTCGGGTGAGCGCCATGGATCGTCTTTGACGACGAAATTCGTCCCCGACGTGCCGCAGCCCGACAAGAGCGCGGGTCCGGACAACAACAGGACGATCAGCGGAGCAAAGACGCAGATACGACGCAAGACCATGACGCGCCAAGTAAACGGAGGTAAGGTTAATCGAGAGTAAAGAAGCGCCCACCCAGCGCATAAAATCCCCTATTTTTCAGGCTGATTTTGGCCGTCGCGGAGTCAAAGCGGAGGCAGACAGGCCAAATCAGCGGCTCGCAGCAAAGCTGTGACCGTCAAGGCATCGGCCGCGAATTGAGCAAGTTATCCACAGCCAAATCGATCCCGACACATGCCTGAAATCCCGCCGTCATCGAGCCCCGCTATTGGGCATCTGCTCCCGTAGGCGCTGCCGGCCGGAAATGTCCTTCGTACCAGCTCGGAATGCGCTGATTTCATAGTCTTCGATCGGATTTGTACCGCGTACCGATCCGAAGATGTGTGACGGAGAGGACGGCTGGAAATACCGCGAGACAGCCCGCGTCTCGCGGACATGTGCCCTGACGCGCCCGATGTCTGGCCTAACCGCTTTCCCTCAGGCGCAGGCTCGGGCAACGGCCGTCGGGGCAATCATTTTTCGCCCGCCGCTGCCCCGCTTTCGAGAGACTTGCGGCCTTCGAAAAACGCCAGAACCTCAGCCTTGAACGTCCGGTCGCCGACGGCGCGGTTATGGTCTTTCCCTGGCATCGTGATCGCCCGCGCACCGGGAATGAGCTTGGCGAGTTCGCCCGCCGATCCGCCGATGACGTCGGTCTCCCCGACCGCCACCAGAACCGGCGCTGAAATGGATGCCGCCATCTCCGCCGTGATCGGCGCCCGCGCCGAGCGAATGCACGCCGCAAGCGCTTTGAGATCGCTTTTCGTCTGCTCGGCGAAGGCGCGAAACGTGCGCGCGGTGGGATTCGTCACATCGTCGATGCTCTCCGCCTCGAGCGCCCGCGCGATCGGCCCCGTTCCGGCCATGCCGCGCACCATGTTGATGCCGAGCCCGCCGAAAACGACATGATCGACGCGCTCGGGATGCGCCAGCGCCAGGAATGCGGCAATGCGCGCGCCCATGGAATACCCAATGACGTGCGCGCGCTTGATGCCGAGATGATCGAGCAGCCGCTTGGCATCCTCGGCCATCAGCGGTGCACCGTAATCGGTCAATTCATGAAGCTTCTGACTGTGCCCGTGTCCGCGGTTGTCGAACGCGACGACCCGGTATCCGGCCTTGCGGAGAAAATCGACCCAGCCCGTCCCGCCCCAGTTCGTCTCGACGTTCGACGCAAAACCGTGGATCAACAGCACCGGCGGCTTTTCCGTGCCGCCGCCAGCACTGCTACCGCTACCCGTATCGAGGTAGGCGATCTCCACGCCCGCGCTGTCGAACTGCTTCATGCCGTCGCTGCCCACTCTCTCTAAGGATGAGGTATCTCCCCTACCATCATCGGCGCCCAGAAGGTATGGTGCCGCCGCAAATCTCCAATTCGCTAAAGGGCGTCGCATGGCCGGAGCACTGATCCCTCATTTCGCAAACGACGTCGGCGCTGAGCGCATTTTCGTCGGCGTCAAGGAATTCAACTGCATGGGCGCGCGCGCGCCGTTCGACCATCCGCACATCTATCTCGACATGGGACAGGACAACCAGATCCTCTGCCCCTACTGCTCGACGCTTTACATCTACGATCCGCGCCTCAAGGCCGACGAGAGCGATCCGAAGAACAGCCTCGTCTCCGACGCCGCCTGATCGTCCAATGAACCGCGCACCGCACATCCGGCACCACGTCTGATGAGCGCGAATGATTTCCGTGTCGCAATCGCAGGCGGCGGCATCGGCGGCATGGCGACCGCGCTCGCACTCGCCAGTCACGGGATTGCTTCGGAAGTCTATGAACGCCGAGAAGCGTTTCCCGAAGAAGGCGCGGGCATTCAAATCGGCCCGAACGGCACGCGCATCCTACAACGCCTCGGCGTCGCGGAGTTTCTGCAAGCTCACGCCGCGACGCCCGATGGCTTGAGTGTCCGCGACGGCAAGACTGGCCGCGAGCTGACGCGTCTGCCGCTCGGCACCTGGATCGCGGAGCGGCACGGCGCTCCTTATTGGACGGCGCACCGGCGCGACCTGCACGTTGCCCTCCGCGCACGCGCCGAAACAAATCCGCTGATCGATCTTCGCACCGGCATCGAAATCGCTTCGTTCGCAACCGAGTCTGACGGCATCACGGCAACCGGCACGCGCGGCGAAACGCTGAAAGCCTCGGCCCTCGTCTGCGCCGATGGGCTTTGGTCGAACCTGCGCAATCAAATTGCACCTGGAGCCTCTCCGCAGCCCGCTGGCAAAGTCGCGTTTCGCTGCGTTATCCCGGCTGGCGATCTCGCTCCCGAATTTACGCCGAACGCCGTGCACATCTGGCTCGCGCCCGGAGCACACGTCGTCCACTATCCGGTGAATGCCGGACGCGACATCGCCCTCGTCGTGATCGCCGACGACACGATGCGCGAGCGCGGATGGGATACATCGGCTTCAGCCGCAACGGTGCGCGAAAAAGTTCGCGATTACGCGCCCCCGCTGCAAACCCTCATCGCCACAGCCAACGATTGGCGATGCTGGTCGCTCTACCGAATGCCGCCGCTCGAACGCTGGTCGAACGGCCGCGCAACACTGCTCGGAGATGCCGCGCATCCCATACTGCCGTTCCTGGCGCAAGGCGCGGTGCTGGCGCTCGAAGACGCGATGATGCTGGCCGCCGCTCTCGCAGACCGGCGAAGCGACGTCGAAGCATCATTGCGGAATTACGAGCAGGCCCGCCGTCCGCGCGCCCGCCGCGTCGTGGAAGCATCACAAAGAAACGGCCGCATCTATCACATGGCGGGCACTGCCGCGTTGGCGCGCAACACGACGATGCGCCTCGCGCCGCCCGCGCGCGTCATGGCGAGCTTCGATTGGCTCTACGGCTGGAGGCTCTGAGCATGCCGCTCCGCCTCGCGTCGTTTTTCTCCCGGCGTTCCGATCTCGTGACGCTTGGCGCACAAGCCGTCGTCGTGAACGAAGCCTCCGAGGTTTTGCTGATCCGTCACGGCTATCGCCCCGGCTGGCATTTCCCAGGCGGCGGCATCGAGCATGGCGAAACCATCGACCGCGCGTTGAGCCGTGAATTGCTCGAAGAGACGGGCGTGACGGTCACGCAGCCAGCTCGCCTTTTCGGCATCTATACGAACTTCGCCGTCTTTCCCGGCGATCACGTCGTGCTCTTTGTCGTCGAGCATTGGCGCCAGAATGAAATCCCCGCAGCCAATACCGAAATCGCGGAGCAACGATTTTTCGCGCTTAACAATCTCCCGGCGACGACCGGCGCGGCAACCAAGCGCCGCTTGAACGAAATCTTTTCCGGCTCCGAGCGCGCAAGCGCATGGTAAGCCACGGCACCGCTTGACCGAAGACGGCTTCCTTGCCGGGCGCAAGCTCGGTTAGACCACTCGAGATCGAACAGGGCATATGGACATCTTCAACGGCATGATCGGCAGTTTCCTGGTCGCCTTGCCGGCGCTGTTTTCGATCGTCAACCCGATCGGCGGCGCGTTGATCTACAGTCAGGTGACCATCGGGCGGCCGCACGCCGAACGCATAACGCTCGCGTATCGCGTCGCCGTTTACTCCGCTATCGTCATGCTGGTTTCGCTGCTGATCGGCGCATCCTTGATGAGTTTCTTCGGCGTCAGCATCGAAGCCCTGCGCGTCGCGGGCGGCCTCGTCGTCGCCGCGAGCGCCTGGGGCATGCTCTACGACCCGAAGGAAAACGAAGACCGCAAACAGGATCATGCGGCGTCGGCAGCAGGCGAAAGCGACATCGCTTTCTTTCCGTTGACCATGCCGTTCACCACGGGCCCAGGCACGATCTCCGTCGCCATCGCGTTGAGCGCCAGTCGCCCCTCGACGACGGAAGCCCTGTTGCCATTCTACACCGGCACATCGGCAGCCGCGATCCTCGTCGCGCTCGCCGTTGCCATCTGCTACGCCTCCGCCGATCGCCTCGTGGCGCTGCTCGGCCCCGCACGCGCACGCGTCCTCACACGCCTGTCGGCATTCCTGCTGCTCTGCATCGGCGTCCAGATCCTGATCTCAGGCGTGCAAGGCGCCATTGCGACGACACTTGCCCGGGCACACTAAGCCCTGCTTCCCCGGTTGAGCGAAATCACCTAGTTTGCAGCCGGCAGCAGGGAGTGGAAATGCGATGGGATTAATTATTGCGGTCGCCGTCCTCATTTATCTCGCAAGCGCGATCCGCGTCCTGCGGCAGTACGAGCGCGGCGTCGTCTTCATGCTCGGCAAGTTCGCGGGCGTTCGCGGGCCTGGCCTGACGCTGATTTTCAATCCGATCCAGACGATGCAGCGCGTCTCTCTCCGCACCGTGACGATGGAGATCCCGTCGCAGAAGATCATCACCAAGGACAACGTCTCGATCGATATCGCAGCCGTCGCTTATTACAACGTCAGCGATCCCGAAAAGTCCGTCATCGCGATCGAGAACGTCTACGAGGCGATCAACCAGATCAGCCAGACGACCGTGCGCAAGGTCGTCGGTCGCTTTTCACTCGACCAGCTTCTGGCTCAGACCGTCGATGTCAACGAGCAGATCAAGAACGTGATCGACGAGCACACCGAACCCTGGGGCGCGCAGGTGACGGCCGTCGAGATCAAGGACATCGTCCTTCCTGACAACATGCAGCGCGCAATGGCGAAAGAAGCCGAAGCTGAGCGCGAGCGGCGCGCCAAAATCGTCGGAGCCGAAGGCGAGTTCCAGGCCGCCATGCGTCTCGGCGAGGCCGCCGACATCATTGCCGCGCATCCGGTCGCCTTACAGCTCCGAACCCTGCAAACGATGTCCGAGATTGCGACCGAGAAAAACTCGACGATCTTCTTCCCGGCCCAGTTCATGACGACCGTGCAGGAAGCAATCGCGACGCTGAAAAGGGATTCGGAAAAAGGCTAACGGCCGCTCATCAGCGGCCGCCAGTTCCGGTGATCACCACCAGTTGAAAAAGTTCGGCTTGCGATACCGGCGATCGTAACGATCATAACGGTCGTACCGGCCATAACGTCCGTAATCGTCGTAGTAATCGTAGGGATCGTCGCGCACGTAGGCCGGAGCCGTCTTGCGCGGCCGCTTCTTGAGAGAGCCTTGCGGCTCGGTGCTGATCACGACGACGAAGTCCGTCGCTTTGCCCGTCTCGACGCTCAGCGGCTCGTCGGAAACGATGACCGACGAACCCGGCCAAACGTAACCCGAAATCCGCGACGCTACCTCGGGCGGAATGGTAATGCGATCGAGCGCCGCCGAAGCCTGATCGGCATCGGTCGCGGGCGCACTGAAGTTCAGATTGGCCACGCGCCGTTTTTTGAACGATGACGTATCGGCTTCTTCGGCCGAGCGGCGCGCGATCGAAACGACCTGCCAGCGCAGGTCCTTGGCCTGTTCCGTATAATCGACGGCAGTGATCACATGCGTGCCGATCGGCTCGTCCGGATTGGCGATCGTAATCGGCGCATCGAAAACCGGTTCGTTCGCCTGGCGAACGTAAAGCCGCTGCGTCTTGCGGCTGATGAAGATCGAAACCGGATAGATCTTCCACTTCGCAGCCTGCATCACCGCGACCGCGGCCTTCTTGACGTCGTCGACCTTCGTCCACTCCGCTGTTGCCGCCGCGAGATCCTTCTCCGCCGCCTCGACCGCGGCCTTCGCGGCATCGAACTTGTCGTTCACGACTTTCGCCGCGGCATCGACCTTGGCTTTTTGATCCTGAGCGCGCGCCTTCGCTTTATCGGATTTCGCGGCAAGGAGCGTCTTGTCGGCGCGCGCAACCTTTGCATCGGAAGCCTTCTTGCTGGCCTCCGCACGCTTCAACTGCTTCAAGGCCTTGGCATGGACGGCCTTCTTCTCGTCCATGACATTCTTCGGTTCCTCCGCAAGCGATGTCGCCGTCTGAGCCAGCAGGCTCTTTTCCGATGCGACAACCTTGAGCGCCTGCATCTGCGCGGCGCGGGCCGGCCACTTCGAAACGTCGGGCTCGAAGACGTTCAGGTCTTCCTGATCGTTCGCGTCTCTTTCGTACGTCGCGGGCACCGCAACCGCCGCCTCGTCCGCCGGAACAGGCTTGGGAAGCAGCCGATGCGAAATGTCGGCGGGAGCCGCGTCGTCATACGAGACGACCACGCGCAAACCCAATCGCGTCAGAGGAAACAGGCTTTGCGCAAATTCATACGGCATCCGCACACAGCCGTGCGACGCCGGATATCCCGGCAATGCACCGGCATGCAGCGCAATGCCCGACCACGTCAGCCGCTGCATGAACGGCATCGAGGCGTCATCGTAGATGTTCGAATAATGCTCTTCGTTTTTCTGCAGGATGCTGAACACGCCAACCGGCGTTTCATAGCTGGTCTGCCCCGACGATATCGGCGCGCGCATCGCATCACCGTTAGCGTCATAGACCGAGATGCGCTGGTTCTTGATCGAGACCACCGCCACGACCGGGCGTCCGGAGAGCTGCTGCTGCGTAACCTGCTGCGGCTCTTCCGCGTCGCGAACGCGATTGCGTGCATCCGCACCGTCGGCAATACCCAAGGCGGCAGCCAGAACGAAAGTTGAAATCGCGGAATTTCTGACGCGCACCAGCGCCGACACGCTCGACATGTGTTGCCCTACCGAAGACAGGCAGGAAGGCCGCTCGCGCGTCCCATCCCCCGTCAAACTTAAACGTTCACACCAAGTTTACGTTCCGGCGTGCTGTCCCGCCGCGGAGGCAGAAGATCACCGAAACGTGCCGGAAACTCGACATTGATGCAAATGAGATTATGGCCAGCGCGTGAAGCGACCGTTAAATTGCGCCCGTTTTGATGTCCGGGCCGCCCACAATCGCAAATCGACAAGCTTCCCTGCTGCTCTGCAAAAGCGAGCCTGTCGCTCCTATATCAACCCGGACGAAAATCCCCTCAAATACTCATACCGATCAGAAAGGTATCCCGATGGCATTGACCGCGGACACGATCGAACGGGCCGGACACTTCTCAATCGGCGGAGATTTGCCGGTCGTGCGGCTGGGCTTTGGAGCGATGCGCATCACGGGCGCCGGGGTCTGGGGCGAGCCCGAAGACCGCGAGGAAAGCCTGCGAACGCTTCGCCGCCTTCCTGAGCTTGGCATCAACCTGATCGATACGGCGGACTCCTACGGACCCGAGGTGAGCGAACGCCTCATTCGCGAAGCCCTCCATCCCTATAAAGGCCTCGTCATCGCAACCAAAGGTGGTTTGCTCCGTCCGGCTCCCGGAACATGGGTGCCGCTCGGAAAACCCGAATACCTGCGTCAGCAGGTCATTCTCAGCATCCGGAGGCTCGGCGTCGAACGAATCGACCTCTGGCAGCTCCATCGTATCGATCCGAAAACGCCGCAGAACGAGCAGTTCGAGGTCATCAAAGCCATGCAGGCGGAAGGCCTCATTCGCCACGTCGGACTGAGCGAGGTCAGCGTCAAGGACATTCAGGCGGCGCAGAAATACTTCCAGGTCGCCAGCGTCCAGAACCTCTACAATCTCGCAAACCGGAGCAGCGAAGACGTCCTCGACTTCTGCGAGCAGAACGGCATCGGATTCATTCCGTGGTTCCCGCTGGCGGCGGGCGATCTCGCCAAGCCCGGTTCGCGTCTCGACAGCATCGCCAAGAAGCATAAGGCCGCGCCGAGCCAGATCGCACTCGCCTGGCTCCTCCGCCGCAGCCCCAACATGCTGCCGATTCCGGGCACGTCGAAGGTTCGCCATCTCGAGGAAAACGTCGCCTCCGTCGCGATCGACCTGTCGGATGCCGACGTCGAAGCGTTGAACGAGATCGGTAAGGCCTAGAGTGCTTCCGGAAAAGTGGGAACCGGTTTTCCGATAGGAAGCACGACCAGACAAAAACCTGGAGCCGATCCGCGATTCAACGAAAAGCGGAAAGGCTCTAGGCTGGCTTGACGCTCGGCTTCACGGGAGGTGTGCGCGCGAACGAGCTCGCCATCTCCCGAAGCAGAGCACGAACCTCGGGGTGCTCGTTCCGGTCCCACTCCGAGAGCATGTGCCTCAGATCATCCTCGCGCCGGCGCAGCAAACGATCGTAGGCGGCGCGCCCCTCATGCGTTAGCTCGACCGAGTCTCCCGCTTCTGTGGCAAATCCCGCGGCCAGCAGTCCCGACATCAATCGCGCGATATACGCGTCATCGATCGCCAGCCGCTTTTCAAGTTCCGCGCGAACTTCGCGGCCACCGCGTTCCGCGATACGGGCCAACAGCCAATATTCGTCCGGCTCGACGGCCAAGCCGATGCTCTTCGCCGACTCCTGATACACCCGCCAGCGATTTTCGCGCGACGTGTTGCGCTCGACGATGCGATGCAATTCCGCGAGCGACGTCGCATCTCGCGGCATCTGCAGCGGATCGTTCGCAGGTTCCGGAGTAAGGCTGGTCCTGAGCGGCACCTCTTTGATGGCGAGCGTCAGCAGAAAGCTGACGAACGCCAGCACCGACGCGGTCATGAACACCGGCCGAAGCGATTCCACGAACAATGTGTGATAGGTCGCGCGCAAGGTGTCCGACAGGCCGGCGATGACGGACGGATCGTTCGTGATCTCGGCGAGCTGCGGCGCGGCAGCGCTCAGTTTATGATGCAGCGTAAAGGAAAAGATGCCGCCGAACAGCGCCGCGCCGACCGCGCCACCGATGGACCGGAACAACGTCGTCCCCGAGGTCGCGACGCCGAGTTGCTCATAGGCGACCGCATTCTGCACCGACATCACCAGGATCTGCATCACCATGCCGAGCCCGAGCCCCAGACACAGCATGTAGACCGACGCCGTCTCGGCTGAGGTCGCGAGCGTCATTCTCGAAAGAAACACAAGCCCGAGCGTCATCAACCCGGTACCCAACACCGGAAACATCTTGTAGCGCCCGATCCGGCTTATGATCTGGCCGCTCGTGACCGAGCTGACGAAAACACCGAGCATCATCGGCGTCATATGCAAACCGGCGCTCGTCGGATCGAGACCTTGCACGATCTGCAGATAAACCGGCATCAGCGTGATCGATCCGAACAGCGCCATGCCAACGATGAAACCGACCGACGACGCGATGACGAACGCGCGTTCCTTGAACAGCGACAGCGGCAGCAGCGGATCGGGCACGACCGTTTCAGCATACAGGAACCACGCGAATGCGAGGACGCCGAGTGCTGAAAACGCGAACAGGCTGACCGGCGCCTCCCGCGCCAGCGTCGCCCCGAGACTCGTGACGATCACGACGCATGTCAGCGTGATCGCAAGCAGGCCCGCACCGACATAGTCGATCTCGACTCGCTCCTTGCGCGCGTGCGGCCGGAACGTTCGGTTGATCACGAGCAGTGCAGCGAGCCCGAACGGAACGTTGATGAGAAAGATCCAACGCCACGACATGTTGTCGACGATGAAGCCGCCGATCAATGGCCCGAGCACGGTCGAAAGCCCGAAGATCCCGCCGAAGAATCCTTGATATCTGCCACGTTCGCGCGGCGGCACCACGTCGCCGACCACAGCGATCGCGGTCACGATCAAACCGCCGCCGCCAAGTCCTTGCACGATGCGGAACGCGATCAGCTCTGGGAGATTTTGCGCGAGACCGCAAAGCGCGGACCCCACCAGAAAAATGATAACGGCCGCCTGCAAGATGAGCCGGCGCCCGAAAAGATCGCCGAGCTTTCCGTAGAGCGGCACCACCACGGTCGTCGCGAGCAGGTACGCCGTGACGATCCACGAAAGATGCGACAGGCCGCCGATCTCGCGAACGATGGTCGGCAGCGCCGTCGAGACGATCGTTTGATCGAGGGACGCGAGCAGCAGAACGAGCGCCAGGGCGCCGAAGATCGCGAGGCGACGCCGCGTTTCGCTTTGAGCGTCATCGGAATTTTCCACGGTCGGATTTTGCATGCCGTCGAATGTCCTCACAGCGATATACGGCTTCCGCCGGCAACATCTCGAATGCGACGCGATCGGCCGCGTCGGCTCTGACCGTGTCCAACACCCGGAATTGAGCAAAGTTCGGGTATTGGAACCAGCCTGCAATCATGCGGTTAGGCGAAAATCGGGCAGGGCTGCGTAGACGACTTGCATTGGCGCAGCAAGACCGGAGGTGTGTGGATATTTCGCGGCTCGCGCGCCGCATAAGCAACACAACTCGCTCTAAGCTAGACCGCAGGCGAGGTTCGATTGGCGCTGAAAGCGCGAATATGATAGCCGAACAAAATTGAAATTCCGGAGTCGATGATGCGAGCACGGGCGGCTCAGATCGCAGCGATGGCGCTATTCTGTATTGGCGGACCGATCACCGCGTCGGCCGGCCCAGCGCTGCTCTTCGAATTGTCGACCGGCAAGGTGCTCTACTCGGAAGACATCGATGACGTCTGGTACCCCGCGTCTCTGACCAAGTTGACGACGGCTTACCTTGCGTTCCAGGCGATCAAGGACGGCAAGCTTCGTCTCACCGATAAAATCCCCTGCTCGCTCGTTGCAACGCTGCAGCCGCCGAGCAAAGCCGGTCTCAATGTCGGCGACACGTTGACTGTCGAGCAGGCGCTCCAAGCCGTGATCGTGAAGTCGGCGAACGACGTGACGGTCATGCTCGCCGAAGCGATTTCAGGCAGCGAAACGAACTTCATTGAGCAGATGAACGCGACCGCCCAGCGCCTTGGCATGACGCGCACGCATTTCGACAACACCAACGGGCTTCCGTCTCCCGGCCAGCTGACAAGCGCACGCGACCTTGCACGCATCGCCCGCGCCATCGTCACCGACTTCCCGGAGTACGCCAGCTATTGGTCGATGCCGGCGATGCGCATTGGCAAGCGCCGCCTAGGCAGTCACAACGCGTTGCTCAAAACCTTTCCCGGCGCTGATGGCATGAAGACGGGCTTCACCTGCGATTCCGGCTACAACGTCGCGGCGTCGGCAACGCGCGACGGCCGGCGCCTCGTGGCCATCGTGCTCGGCGAGTCGTCCGGCAATGAGCGCGCGGTCCGTTCGGCGGCATTACTGGAATACGGCTTTCAGTACTACGATTGGAAAGCCATGTTTAATATGCCGACAATCGACACGCTTCCGGTCGATCCGAACTCCAAGGGCGTCTTGTCGGTTCGCGACACCGTCGCAGCCACCAGTTGCGGCGGCGGCCATCGCCACCGCGGCGCGAAGCACCGTGCGAAGCCCAAGCTGACGGCGAAAAACAAAGCGATCAAGAAAAAGAGCGATGCAGCCGACCAGCCGCAGGACGCGGCAAGCGGTAGCGCTGACGGTGCGCCCGCGCCGACGAAAGGCGCCCAATCGAAAGCCGCTCAAGCCGCGTCACCCTGATCGCCGCAGCTCTCAAACGATAAGATCGAGTGGCCCCTGCCTATATGTGCAGCCGGGCGGATCGCGATCGCCAGGAAAAGGATCGGCGTCCTCGTCATTGCTGCCGTCGCCAGGGTCTTGATCATTGCGACGTGCGCTCGGCGGCGGCTGAGGTCCCCCGCGTCCCGCTTCGGCCTGCGGGTCATCTCCTTGACCGCCCGTCCCAGAGTCGGCCTGAACGCGTACTATTCCGGCACGACCGTCCATCGCCTCCGACGCCGACGCGGGCGCAACGGCTAGTCCGAGAACTGCTCCCACCGCCAACACGCCTAGAACAAACCTCATAAACGGCCTTTCGGATGCGCGAGCGAGCCTATGACAAGACGCAATTAACCTAAGTCGAATATGGCGCCGCGGGAAGCCCAGGTGATGTGGCTTCAATTTTGCTTTCAGTGGTCCGTCAACCGGTAAGTAAGCCTGGAGTAGGACCATACAATGTCGTCGACGTCGCCAATTACCCGGATCAAAGAGCCGGACTTTACCCCGACGCCTCGGGATGTCGGCGCGATGGCGGAAGTTTTAGAGGGTCGACACGGCGCTTTCGCCGCGGCGATCGCTGAATTTTTCGCAATCTATCACGGCGAGAAAGGAGACGCCGGCCGGGCATGGGCCTGGAGCGGCGTCGCGGAACTCGTCCGCCAGCGCGAACGAACACGACTTGAAAGCTGAATAGCAGACAGGAATTTATTGTGACGACCGCGACCGTACAGCCCGTCGACGTCGATGCCGCCACTGTGACGCGTACCGAAACGGAGCAAGCCGGCGCATTCGCCGCCGGCCGCGCACGCGTCTCGAGCGTCCTGACGCAGGCCGTCAATGTGCTGGCCGCGCGCGGTGAGCGTGAACGGACACAACGCGACGCCCTCGTCGCGTTCGCGGTCCGCGTTCTGAGCGCAGGCCTTCTCTATCTGACGCAGATCGTTCTCGCCCGCTGGATGGGCGGCTATGAGTACGGCATCTACGTTTCGGTTTGGACGTGGGTGCTGATCCTCGGCGCTATCCCGCACCTGGGCTTGAATCTCGCTTCAATCCGCCTCGCCCCGGTCTATCGCGAGACAGGCGATTTCGAACGCCTGCGCGGTCTGGTGCACGGCAGCCGTCTGTTCGCGCTCGCGAGCGGCACGGCGGTCATGATGGCCGGACTTCTGGGCGTCTGGCTGTTTCAGGATCACATCCAGAGCCATTTCGTATTGCCTGTCTATCTCGCGCTCGTCTGCATTCCGCTCTACGCGCTGACCGACGTGCAGGACGGCATCGGACGCGGCAACGCATGGATGAGCATTGCGCTCGTACCGCCGTATATCTTGCGTCCGCTGTTGCTCCTCGCAGCCATGTTCGCCGCCTACGCGGCCGATCTGCCGATGAATGCCGCGACCGCCGCCGCCGCAGCGATCGTGGCGACATGGCTCTCGGGAATCGTCCAGGCTGTGCTGATCAACCGGAGCATGCGCGAAACGGTGCCACCCGGACCGCGAACCGTCGACTTCGCGGCATGGTTCAAGATTTCGCTGCCGCTGCTCGCGATGATGAGCGCCGAGCTGCTGCTTCAGAACACCGACATTCTGGTCGTGACGCACTTCATGTCGCCCGCTGATGTCGGCATCTACTTCGCCGCCGGGAAGACGATGGCGCTGATCATGTTCGTCCACTACGCCGTCGGCAGCGCCGTTGCACATAAGTTTGCCGCCCTGCACGCACGCGGCGACCACGACGGACTCCGGAGCTTCGTGAAGGATGCGGTGAACTGGACGTTCTGGCCGTCGCTTGCGAGCGCCATCGTCATTCTGGCGCTCGGCAAGCCGCTGCTGTCGCTGTTCGGCCCGCAGTTCGAAAGCGGCTATCCGGTAATGTTCATTCTCGTCATCGGCTTCCTCATGCGTTCCGCGATGGGACCGGCCGAATATCTTCTGAATATGCTTGGCGAACAAAAAATCTGCGCGACGGTCTTGATCGGCGCTGCACTTGCGAACATCGCGCTGAACTTCATCCTGGTGCCGCGCTTCGGACTTGTCGGAGCAGCCAGCGCCACCGCGATGTCACTGACCGGCGCTGCACTATTGAACGCGATCGTCGTCTGGCACCGCCTCGACATCAAAATCGCGATCTGGAAAAACCTGCCGAAGTTCTAGCGCCGGCGGCCGGCTCGCGGAACGCGAGTCGCCGCCACAAGGCCCGCGCTTGCGGCCGGCTCCGCGTAGCGGAGTCGCAAGCGCAATCAAAAATCCGCAAGCGCCAACAAAGACTCCTCACATCGGCGAGGCGAGAACGAGCGTCCAGAAGGATTTGAATTCAGTCTTCGGGTCCTGCACCAGCGCGATGCCCATGTGCGTCGCATCGCGCGTCAGCAGATTTTTGTTATGGCCGGGGCTCTCTTCCCAGCCGCGCATCACTTCGTTGAAGTCGACCTGACCCGTGCCGACGTTCTCCGCCGTCAGCCGCGCGCGATAGCCCGCCCGCTTGACGCGATCCCACGGGTTCGAGCCGTCGGACCCATAGTGCGAAATGCGGTCGAACTTCGCGAGATCGCGCGAATGCGATTTCGCCGCTTCCGTCAGCTCGGGGTTGAGCTTCAACGGCTTCAGCCCGTTCTTCTTGCGATAGGCATTGATGACGTCACGCGCCATCTCCGCATTGAGCGACGTGCGCGAGTAATCGCGATCGCCCAGAATGCCCGGCGCGGCTTTCTCAAAGCTGCCGCTCGGAGCCTTGTCGAGCGACGCGACCTTGACGTTGCCGCGCGGCGTCGACGGCTCTCCGCCGAGACCGACGCTCTTGACCGACGGCGACGACAGCGAGGCCGTCGTTGCAGGCTCGGTGAAACCTGTTGAAAGGGACGTTGAACCGAGGCTGCAGCCGGCCAATGCCGTTGCCAGCCCGGTAGCGAGCGCGACGCGATACATAACAGCTACTCCCGGCACGTGACGTGCGCGAAACTCCATCATTGCCGGAAATCCGTTAACGCGATGTTAACACTAACAGGACGCGAATCGCGCCTCATATCGCGACGAAACGATTTTTCAGATCCTCGCATGAGGGTCCCTCACGTGCCCATTCCCGCCCCACCTGATTTCGCGCCAACAAGGTGTCGCGATTTTGACCGCCGGGCGGCGAAAGCCTGACGGCAAAGTCCGTCGCGAGCACTTCGCCTTCGCCGATGGCCAGGGCTGTGGGTCGTGGCGTCCAACCCTCTTGGAAGTGCCCGGCCGATCATCAACAGTCGTCGCGGCAACTTGATTCGTGCCGGGAGACTTTCGATGAGTGCAGCCATCGGACAACCTGAGCGAAAATTCGAAGCTCACGAACCTGCGCTGACCGCGAAGGACCTGGTGCTGCTGCGCATTTCCGCCGGAACCGCGACCCGCGCCGACCTTCAGCGCGACGTGGCGCCGCTTCTTGCTCCGAGGCTTACGGGCGCCGAATTCCGGCGCTCGGCCGAGCTTGGCATCAGCAATCTCATCGGCAGCCAGTTCGTCTCCGAAAGCAAAAGCCGCCTGACCTGCACCAGCAAGGGCCTTCAGGTTGCAGAAGCCCTTCTTGTCTCGGCCAAAGCTCCCTGCGCGACATGGGCCGACGTCAAGTTCGCCCTCCTGGTGCGAGCACTTCGAACCAGCGACACCCCGGCGATCCGTAAAGCCGTGCAGCGGGTCGAAGGTCTGGCCGCGCTTGTGTTGCAGCATCACTTCGGAAAATCGACGGCCCGCGCGCAATCGCCTGCCGACCTGCGTGGCGACCTGGCGATCATCGCGCTGGAGCGCGCTTTCGGAAACAAGATCAAGACCGGCTTCAAGAAAGGCGCGGGCCTGCCTGCGAAGCCGGGCCGGGTTCTCGCGGGTCAGCTGTTCAAACAGCCGCGCGAGATCGCAACCGACGGCAAGCTGATCGTCCACCTCGCGTGCGAAATCGCCGGCAGCCGCGAGCAGTCTCTCGAAGGCCTCGAACTGGCGGTCCTTCGCGGTCTGATGTCGCCGAAGGACGACGCGGATGCGCCGTCCGCACAGTCTGCCCGCCCGCAACGGGCGGAAGCGTCACCGCGTCCCATTCGCCCGCCGACACCGAAACCGGCCAACGATCGCGCCCCGATCTCCGAGATTGCGCCGCTAGCCCCGCGTTCTCCGTCGCCGCCGGACATGCCGGAATTTTGCCGCGCTGTGATCGATGCGGCACGTCCTGTCTCAGAGGGCTGGCCAGGCAACCGGAAGGCGTTTATCTCTTTGGTCTGGAAGGCGATTCGCAACACGCGGCCCGACTGGGGGTTATCCGAGATTGCGTTCAAAGGCATGCTCGCTGAAGCCCACCGTTCGGGTCAGGTCGAACTCGCGACCGCCGATCTCAAGGACGGCCGCGACCTGAAATCGCTCGAGGATTCGAAGATCCTCTACAAGAACACCGTCTGGCATTTCGTGCGCGTCCAAGATTAAAAGGCATTTCGGTTCGCAATGGGCGTTGAAGGCGGTCCACTCAAAAAGGCGTCGTTTGCTCCCTCGCTCGCTCCTGACAAGCTGAGCGAGGCGTTCGAGCATTCGATTACCTGGGAGGATGATCTCTGGCGGGCCGATCCGGTCGACGTGCCGGAAATCCACGCCAAGGCGCGCCAGAAATTCAACGATCTGCTGACGACGATCACCTCGGGGCGCGGCTATCACACGCCGGAGCGCATCCTGCTGTTTCACGGCCAGTCCGGCGCCGGAAAAACGCACCTTCTACGCGCGCTCCGAACCGATTCCCATCGCACCGGACAGAGCTACTTCGGCTACGCGCAGATGACGCCGGACGTGCAGAACTACGCCGACTTCTATCTGCGCCGCCTCGTCCACTCGCTCGAAAAACCCTATGACCCTGATCGCTTCGGCGAGTCCGCGCTGTCGCGACTGACGAACCACATGGTTCTCGATTCCGAGGTCATTTCCTCGGCCGATCTCGAAAAGCTGCGCGACGCGACGCTCGACGACAAGCAGCTCGCGCGCCTGATCCTGCGTCTCGCCGACCAGATCGTCGCCTGCGACAAATTCCAGACGCGCGAACTCGACATCAATATCGTGCGCGCACTTCTCTATCTCCAGCGCCGCGACCCGCGCATCGACCAGCGCATCCGCCAGTACCTCAACGGCCGCCAGCTGACCGCGATTGCGCACGAAGCCGTCAGCGCGCTCGATCCGAACGACGGCGAAGACCGCGCCTTCGAAATCATTGCCGCCCTCGGCGCACTGGTCTGGACGGTCGATCGCGCCGCGCTCGTCTTCTGCATCGATCAGGTCGAAGATCTGCGCTTCTTCGACAATGCCGAAGATCGTTTCCAGCGCGCCGTGCGCGATCTCATTCAGATCGCCAACCGCTCGACCAACGCGATCATCATCATTTCGTGCCTGGAAGATTTCTACGGCCAGGTGCGCAGCCTCGTCGCGCAGTCCTATGTCGACCGCATCGAGAAATCCGGCCCCGTGCTTCTGCGCGAAAGCCGGACGCCGGAAGAAGCGCGTCTCATCATCTCGAAACGTCTAGCGCATCATTCGGAAACGCATGGCGGCGGATTGAGCTTCCCAGACGCCTCACAGTTCTTCGGACCGCAGTTCTTCGAGGAATTCGGCGGGCTATCGACGCGCCGTCTTCTGGAGCACGCGCAATCTCGTCTCAGAGAGGCAACCTCGACCGAGGGCGACGAACGCGAGCCCGAGGAAAATCGTCCGTCCTTCATTTCAACGCTCGCGCAGGCGCTTGGCGCGGCAGTCGGGTTCGGCTCGGCCGACGAAGAAACGCCGACGATCTCCGCCGTGCAGTTCCGCGAAATGTGGGAACGCTTCGCCAATGAGAGCGAAGCCGAAATGCCCGCCGACGATCAGGAGCTGGTCGACATTCTTTCGTCCGCGCTGTCACTTGCGCGCGACGAATGGGGAAAGGCGATCGAAGTCACCGTCAAGCGCCTCGAGCTTGGCGACGATCTTCCGGCTTTCGATCTGACGGTCCGCCATCGCACCGGCTTCGCCAACGACGTGCGCGTCTTCCTGTGCAACCGCCCAACCCAGGGCGGCGGGCTCAAGCGGCAGCTCGACAAGGTGTTGACGGCGATGCAGGGCAAGCCCTGCTTCATGCTGCGCGCCAGCGACTTCCCTCCGAACAAGAAGAACCAGACGGCGCAGGCTTTCCGCAAATTCCGCGACGGCGGCGGCCGCCAGCTGCTCGTGCCGATCCCCGAATGGGAACGCATGATGACGGTGCGCGAGTTCACCGCCCATCACCGCACCGATCCCGGCATGACGCAGTGGCTGGAAGGCACGAAACCGCTCTCGAGCCTGATCTCGATCATCCATCTTCTGCGCCTCGACCTTCTGGGCCGCCCCGTGCCGCGCCTCGTCGCTAAGGAAATGGACGACCCGCAGTCGTCGCTTGACGGCTTCGACACGCTGTCGGCCGAACAGGCGCGCGCGTCGCATCCGGGCGACGGCGAGCCGGGCCTGCCCGCGAACGACGACGATCTGCCGATGTCGGTCATCCTCGACGAGAACGGCAGCTACGGCGCCAGCATCCTTGCCGGCGGCGAGAAGAACAATCGCAACCGACCCGTCACGCTCAACAAGAGCGTTCTCAAACGTCACGCGGCGTTCTTGGGCGGCTCGGGCTCCGGTAAGACGACGCTCGCGCTGTCGCTGATCGAGCAGCTTCTTCTGCGCGGCATCCCGGCCGTCCTGATCGACCGCAAGGGCGACCTCGCGAGCTACGCCAATCCCGACGTCTGGCGCGCGAACGACAACGAAGCCTCCGACCGTCGCGCCGAACGCGAAAAGCTCGCCGACGCCATCGACGTCGCCGTCTACACGCCGGGCCGCGCCTCCGGCCGCCCGATCTCGATCACGCTGCTGCCGAACGGCATCAACGAGCTGCCCGAGCACGAACAGCAGTTGCTGGCGAACCTGTCGGCTGCCGCACTCGGCGAAATGCTGCATCTGAAGAACTCCGCGACGCATCAGAAGCAGTCCGGCGTTCTGGCTGTCGCATTGCGCGTGCTGGGCTCGCTGTCGACCAGCGAAGTCACGCTCGCGGACTTGATCCGTCTTCTGGAAGACGAGCATCCCGAGCTGACCGATCAGACGCAGCGCATGGACCCGTCGGGCAAGCTCCGTCGCGATCTCGTCGCGCAGCTTGACTCGCTGCGCCTGCGCAACGCCGCCCTGTTCGAAGGCGGCGGCGAAAGCCTGCGCATGGAAAGCCTGCTCGGACTTGGCCGCTACCAGCGCCCGAACCGTACGCGCCTGTCGGTCATCTACACCGGCTTCCTCGGCGACAACGAAAACATCCTCTTCTGGGTCTCGCAATTCCTCTCCGAGGCGCTGCGCTTCTGCCAGCGCAACCCGAACGACGAGTTGCAGGCCGTCGTCATGTTCGACGAAGCCGACCTCTACATTCCGGCGAACTCCAAGCCCGCGACCGCCGAGCCTCTCCAGAGCCTCTTGAAGCGCGCCCGCTCCGCCGGTCTCGGCATGATGCTCGCGACCCAGTCGCCGGGCGACCTCGACTATAAGAGCCGCGATCAGATCACGAGCTGGTTCATCGGCCGCGTGCGCGAGGACACGGCCCTCCGGAAGCTCAAGGCCGCGTTCCAATCGGAATCGGGCCTCGACCCGGCCTCGGCGCTGCCCGGCCAGACGGTCGGCGAATTCCATTTGGTCCAGGAAGGTCTGGTACGGCCGATGAAGGCCCAGCGCTCGCTGATTGCCGCCGAGCAGGTGCCGTTCGATCGCATCGAGCAATTGGCTGCCGAAACCCGCGGAATTGACGAGCGCCAACTCCGGCTATTTGATCTTCGTTAATTTCTGCAAACCCGAATTGAACTGGCCAAACGCTATTCAATTTGCATTTCAATGCCCGAAATACTCCGTGATACTGCGCTGCCTATAGTTGTGGCTTCTTTTGCAGCCGCAATCCGACCCTCTCAATGCAATACTTTGAAAATAAAACAGATTTTTATCGCCCCACGCGCCGACCGAAAGTCAAATCCGCGAAATCGCGAGACCTTTGTTATGCGTGCCCGTCAATCCAGCCGGGAGCCGCAAAATAAGGCAGGGGTCTGTCAACAACGGCTGCGGCGAGATATTATGAGGACGGCTGACAAAGTGGGAATGCGGTCAGCCGCGCAGTTAGGGGGCGGCCCTCTCTCGGCGAGAAAAAGAACGCGATGACCGAGGGGGCAAACCGGTCGGATGCGGTCTTCATGAATGGCCGAGGCAGTTGGGAGTGAACCCTTTCGAGTTCAGTGCGGGGTAAGTGTCATGGTGGCGAAGCCTTTCGTCATGATGGTCGTTGCGACTCTAGTCGGTCCAGCAATCGGCGTCGGTCTTTTCATTCTCGTCAGCAATTTCTAAGCGCGGAGTCGAGCCCCGGCGTTCGCGCGTCGGAAGCATCCGTCGCGCGCGCCGGCCACACCACTCGCGGCTGCAGAGTTGCCTTGGACGTCCACGGCCGCACAAATGCCATGAGTTGGCGTGAATGCCGCCGCGAGCCCGTTGAGCTGGCGCCTTAAACTCCAATTATGCAAGCCATACGACAGCCGCGTTCAGCGCGGCGCGAGTGCGGCTTGCGGTAATGCTATCCATTCTTCGCCTTTTGACGGCGCTCAGCGAGATTTGTCTGAGGCTTCCGCGCCAAGTCGTGCGCCGCCTGATGTCGGCGGTCGCCTTCAATCCGAAGCTCGGGCCGATCCGCCACGTTTTCACGGCCGCGACGCTCTATGTTCTTTTCGCGCTCGTGCTCGTCTACATCGCGGCCCCGATCCGCGGCTATATCGGCGATCTCACGCTGCACGAAAAGCTTGGCTATGACGCCGAGCGCTGGCTCGCGACCGCCATCTACGATCCAAAAGGCAATTTCGTCGGCACCTTCGACCCCCGCCTCGATAGCCTGCGCGACGTCAACTACACCGATAGCGACATCGAACTCGGCAATTACGTTGCGAGTCCCGATCACAAATCCATTCCCGTACGCGACGTCCCCGAGCAGTACTGGCGATGCCTGACGTATCACGAAGACCGCTACCTCGGCGGCGCGCTCAACCCGTTCGGCATCGATCTCGTCGGCGTTTTGAAGATCCCGGTCACGACGATCACGCATTCCATCGCGGCGCGGCGTCCGATGCTGGGCGTCGGCGGATCGACGCTGCCGATGCAGTTCGCACGCGTCATCTATAAAACGCCGCCCCACGCAGGCGAGGGCGGCATCACCAAACTCCGCCGCAAGCTCGGCGAATGGTGGCTCGCGCCCGTCATCTATCGCGAACTCACGCGCAACAGCGACGATACGCTGCTGAAACAGTGGGCCGCGAACCACATCTGGCTGGCACAGCGAACCGGCGGCCAGCCGCTGCACGGCGTCGAAGTCACGAGCCAGGTCGTCTTCGGCAAGGAAGCGAAAGACCTTTCAACCGCCGAACAGTTCGTGCTCGCGTCCGCCGTCAACAAGCCGATCATTCTGCTTCAAGGCAACGACCGCCTGAATGCCGTCCGCCTCGACCGCTGGCGCTACATCACCGAAGTCCGCGCCCGCACCTGCGCCGAAAAGCTCATCACCGATGAAGCCGAGCAGCGCAAAGTCGTCTTCGAGCTGATGGCGCTCGCGGGCGGCCCGCCCGATCCGAAAGTGAAGCCGAAGCTCGAGGCGGCGCTCGAACGCTTTGTCCCCGACCAGGTGAAGCGCGCCGAAGCCAACCCGATGATCCGCGCTAACTTGCTGCTCCCCGCGGCCCGCTTCGGCATCCGCGAGGAGATGAAGCAGAGCTACGGCTTCGGCTGGCGCGATTACGTGCGCGGCGTCACGACGACATTCGACATCGGCGAGAACCTCGCATTCCGCGAAAAGCTCGATGCCCGGCTCGCAGCTCTGAACACCGAATGGGCGTCGCGCATCAACGCCGCGTTCACGCTCGATCCGAAGAAGGTCACCGCCGACAAGACGTTGCCGAATGTGATCGTCGTGGCGGCCGACGCCGAGGGCCGCATCGTGCGCTATTACGAGACCGGCGAGACCGCTGCTTACTTCGGTTCGCTGCCCGCGCGCCGCTCGTCCGATGGCGTCTACGATCCCGCGTCCGAAAGCCGTCAGGTCGCCTCAACCGGCAAAATGCTGCTCGCCATCGCGCTCGCCAACCAGGGCCGCGATACAGGCGAAAGCCCCTATTCTGATCCGGCCGCTCCGGCGCAGGGACTCGACACCTGTGCCAGAGGCACGAGCCAGCAGAACCGCAAGGCGATCGTCGCGTTCGCCTGTTCACTCAATGCGCCGCTGATCAATCGTGGTGCGGCGCTCGGACAAGCGCCGATCCGGCGGCTTATCGATGGCTTCGGCTTCACGATGCCGCCCGCTGCTGCAACGGGCGGAACGCCGCCGTCAACCGCCGTCGTCCTCGGCCAGATCGCCGGCGCTCCGCGCCGCGTGCATTTCATGTCGAGCGTGGTGCTGGCTTCCTTGATCGGCAGGAGCGACCGGCCGATGCGTCCGCCGACGATGATCAAGACCTACGACTACACGCAGAAAGGCCAGAACGGCGGCGGCATCGCGGCCGAAGCGCGCCCGGCCGTCATTCCAAAGTCTTTGATCCGGCCGCGTGGAACAGGGCTGATCCGGACGTTGCTCGAAGCCCCGCTCTGCTACGAGACCGGCGGCAAGTCCTACGGCACGCTGAAAAGCATCGCGAAGTGGTGCTCCCGGCGGCGCGGTGACTTGCGCCTGCATTTCGCCAAGACCGGAACCTCCGTCACGCTCGATCCGAACGCGACGGTCGACGCCTGGGCATCGGGCGGCCTGCAATTCGCGAACGGCGCCGCCTATTCCTATGTCGTTCTCGTCGGCACCGGGAATGCCTCGCAGCCTTGGGCGCACGATCTGCACGCCGCCCAGGTCGCCGCGCCTTTGCTCGAAGTCCTGCTCGGCGACCTTGCCGATCATGCCAAGGCGAACCCGCGCCGCGATCTGCTGCCGCCGCCGCGAGTCAATTCCGCGCCGCGCATTTCGAAAGCAGCACCGCCACCCGCAAGCTCGAAAGTAATTGCCAGCAAAGCGCTCGAACGCTCGCCGTCCGACGAACAGCTTCGCACGCTGACGTCGAACTGAGCGCGCCTGCGCCGTTCGCGTCCTGCGAATGACGGAAACAAATCCGCCAGCACTTCGACACCCGTCAGCCGCAGTTCCAACATCAAAAACGCGGACTGGCGGCTGAGTGTGCCGGCGGCACCAAATGCGGGTTGGCGGCAATGAAATTGGAGACACAAGATCACCGGCGCGGATCGTTCCCGCTGCGTGAACCGGTGGACGACGGCGAGGACGCTTCGTCGAAACCGCCGCGCGACTGGAAGCGCATGGTCCTGATTTTCGGACTTGGAGCGTTGTCCTGGGTCGCAACCTATGTCGGCATGCTCGAACTGATCGAAGCCAACATGGGCGACTTGCCGATGATCCACCGCATCATCGTCGGCTTCTCCGTCGCCATGCTGATGACGATGATCATCTGGCTGCTCGACCAGCTCTTTCGTCCGCACCCGCTGACGACCAAACTGTTCTACGCGAGCGGCTACATTTTCCTGTCGCTGATTTCCATCGGCTTCGGATTCGGCTTCTACTGGAAAGTTCTCGAAAGCCGCGGAGAAGCATCACGCTCGGCCGAAAGCGCCGTCTCGCAGGTACAGAATTCGCTGCATGGCGCCTCGACGCGGCTGGAGCAGCTGCAGGCAACGCTCACGCAATTGACTCAAGTCTCGACCGACAAGGCTGAGCTTGAGCGCACCAAGGGCACCTCATGCCCGAATTCGCGCCCCGGCGACGGACCCAGACGCAAAATGCGCGAAGACGACGCGCAGCGCTTCTCATTCGCATCGGAATTCGTGAAAGGCCGTGTCGGCGCGGTGAATGCAGACATGCAGGCCTTGAACGGCGATCTTGCGAAGGTCGTTTCCGCCGATGCCTCGACGTTTGACGCCAAGACGGGAACCCGCAACGAGTTTATGCGCGCGCTCGGCCGCAAGCTCGATCTCACCGTGACGGGCTTCAACGCCTTTCGTACCGACCCGCAGCTGCGCCAGATCCGCTCCGATCTCGCCGACCGCGCCGACCGCACGACCTTCGGCGACGGTAAAGCCGCCGTGTCCTGCCCCGACCCGCAACTGCAAATGGCGCTGCATGGCGTCGTGAAAGCCATCGATCAGCTTCCCGAATTGCAGAAGCCGGAAATCGCGGCCGTTGAAGGCTCCGAAGCGACGATCGAAGCGTTTCGCCGTTTGACGGCGACGTTCTACGGCCTCTTGGCCTTCAAGATGCCGCCGTCCGCCGACGAGCTTCGCGAGTTGCAGAAAAAAGCCATCCAGTCGGTCGAGAACCCGACCGA
>Ga0209933_1001083_pt1 | contig 31744 bp, 30 predicted proteins | sample ThiBiot_300_biof_FD_183944 | JGI IMG/M metagenome (GOLD analysis project Ga0209933, IMG submission 183944) | Wastewater bioreactor microbial communities from Cape Town, South Africa - Thiocy_cont_300_biof (SPAdes) | ecosystem: Engineered > Bioremediation > Thiocyanate > Unclassified | place...
GCTTCCTGCTCTGGGCGCTCGGCTATTCGCTGAACACGCTGACGCTGCTCGCGATGGTGCTCGCCATCGGCCTCGTGGTCGACGACGCGATCGTGGTGGTGGAGAACATCCACCGCCATATCGAGGAGGGCCTGAAGCCGATGAAGGCGGCCATCGTCGGCATGCAGGAGATTTTCTCGGCCGTCGTGTCGATGACGATCACGCTCGCCGCCGTCTATGCACCGATCGCCTTCACGCAGGGTGTCACCGGCGCGCTGTTCCGCGAGTTCGCGCTGACGCTCGCCGGCGCGGTCATCATCTCCGGCTTCGTCGCGGTCACGGTCGCGCCGATGATGGCGGCCAGGCTGCTGAAGCCCGGTGGCGGCCGCATCCAGAAGTTCATCGACCATGTCTTCGAGGCTTTCGCCGGCTGGTATGCCCGCCGCCTCGAGGGCTCGCTCAAGGTCCGCCCGATCACGCTGATGATCGTCGCGGTGGTGCTCGGCACCGTCGTGTTCCTGTTCATGAACACGACCTCGGAGCTCGCCCCCGAGGAAGACCAGGGCGCGATGTTCGCGGTGATCAACGCGCCGCAATATGCGACCGTCGATTACACCCAGCATTATGTCGACCAGATCGCCGACCGGACCAAGGACATCGCCGAGCGCGACGCCCTGTTCTCGATCGCCGGCTCCGGCGGCGCCAACTCCGCCTTCTCCGGCATGGTGCTGAAGCCCTGGGACCAGCGCACGCGCTCGCAGGCGCAGGTTCAGCAGGACTTCCAGGGCCGCCTCGACAAGGTCGCCGGCGTCCAGGCCTTCGCCTTCGGCGTGCCCTCGCTGCCAGGCACCGGCGGCGGGTTGCCGATCCAGATGGTGATCCAGTCGACCGCGTCGGCCGACCGCGTCTACGAGGTCGCCGAGCAGATCAAGAACAAGGCCCAGGCCTCGGGCAAGTTCATCGTCGTGCAGAACTCGGTCTCGTTCGACACGCCGAAGGTCAACCTGACGATCGACCGTGCCCGCGCCGCCGCGCTCGGCGTCTCGGTTGCCGATATCGGCAACACGCTGACGCTGCTCGTGGGCGAGAACGGCATCTCGAAATTCGACCGCGAGGCGCGCGCCTACGACATCATCACGCAGGTGCCGCAGCAGTTCCGCAACAATCCCGAAAGCCTCGGCACGTTCTTCGTCCGCTCGCAGTCCGGCAAGATGGTGCCGCTCTCGGCCGTCGTCTCGGTCTCGACGCAGGGTTCCGCCCCGGCCATCGAGCAGTTCAACCAGCTGAACTCGGCGACGCTCTCGGCGCTGCCGGTTCCGAGCGTCACCTCCGGCGCCGGCCTCGCGGCGCTGCAGGAGATCGCCCGCGAGACGATGCCGCAGGGCTTCTTCATCGAATATGCCGGCCAGTCGCGCACCGAGATCGAGACGGGCAACACGCTGCTCATCGTGTTCGGCCTCGCGATCGTGGTGATCTATCTGGTGCTCGCGGCGCAGTTCGAGAGCTTCCGCGATCCGCTCATCATCATGATGTCGGTGCCGCTCTCGATCTTTGGCGCGGTGGCGGTGCTGAATGTCTGCTCGCGCATGGCCTTCGCCGTGCCGGCGCTTTCGGGAGGCACCATCAACATCTACAGCCAGGTCGGGCTGATCACGCTGGTCGGCCTGATCACCAAGCACGGCATCCTGATGGTGGAGTTCGCCAACCAGCTGCGCGAGGAGCGCGGGCTCGACAAATATGCGGCGATCATCGAGTCGGCCAAGGTCCGCCTGCGGCCGATCCTGATGACCACCGCCGCCATGGTGTTCGGCGTCGTGCCGCTCATCACGGCGGTCGGCGCCGGTGCCAAGGCCCGCTTCGCCATGGGCATCGTGATCGCCGCCGGCATGTCGATCGGCACCGTCTTCACGCTCTTCGTCGTGCCGATGTTCTACACCTATCTCTCGAGCGCCCACCGCAAGCACACGGACGAGGACGACGCGCCGACGCCCGCCGCGCCGAACCCGACCGAGAACCGCCTCGCGGACGGCCCGCCGCCGCTGCCGACACCGGAGCCGCCGGCGGGCGGGGTCCCTGCCCCCGCGCATTGAGCGCGCGAAAGACAACAACAACGAAGGCCGGCCTTGCGCCGGCCTTCCTGTTTCTGCGACGCTCGCGCTGCATCGTCATCCGAGGACCCAACGCATGTCGCGACGGCTGATCTCCGCCTTCCTTCTCGCAACCCTCGCCGCCATCCCCATGGCCCGCGCCGACGACACCGCCGCGCTGAAGGCGGCGTCGGCCGCCGTGCTGGCGCGCCCGGTCGGCGCCACCGAGGAGACGGTGGTGAAGATCCCGCGCGGCGACGCGACGATCGTCGGCACGCTCGAACTGCCGAAGGACGTCCAGAAGCCGCCGGTCGTTCTGCTCCTGCACGGCTTCACCGGCTCGCGCGACGAGCTGCCGATCAAGGACACCGACGAAGGCGTCTTCTCGCGCACCGCCCGCCTCCTCGCCGAGCGCGGCGTCGGATCGCTGCGCATCGATTTCACCGGCTCGGGCGAAAGCTCCGGCAAATGGGAGGACGTGACCGCGCAAAGCGAGATCGCCGACGCCCTCGCCGCCTTCGACTGGCTGAAGGGCCAGACCAATATCGATCCGGAAAAGATCCACGTGCTCGGCTGGAGCCTCGGCGGCCTCGTCGCCGCCCATGTCGCGGCCGAGCGGCCGGTGGCGAGCGCGACGCTCTGGGCGCCGGCCCAGAACCCCGCCTACAATTTCGCGCATTTCCTCGGCACCGAGGCCGTCGAGGCGGCGATCGCCGATCCCGACGCGGAGAAGGTGGTCGAGATCAAGCTGCCCTGGGGCGCGACGACCAAGCTGAAGACGGGCTTCTTCAAGTCGCTGACGACGGTCGATCCGGTCGCCGCCATCGCAACCTACAAGGGACCGCTGCTCCTGATCGTCGGCACCAAGGATACCGTGGTCACGCCGCAGCCGGCCGGCGGCGAGATCTTCCTCGCCTATCATGACGGCCCGGAAAAGCTGCTGGTGCTGCCGACCGACCACGCCTTCGACGCCTTCACCGGCCCGGCCACGGTCGACACCATGGCCGGCGCCAGCCTCGCCGTCATCGAAGGCATGTGATCGACGGGATGTAAGGATTGGCGGGCCGTCAGGCGCGTTCGGCGGCGGCGGCCCGCTTCAACTCTGCCTAGAGCGCGAAGCCGCCATCGGCCGAGTAGCACTGGCCGGTCGTGTAGCTCGCCTCGTCGGAGGCGAGATAGACGGCGAGCCAGGCGATCTCCTCGGCCGTGCCGAGCCGCGCCATGGGCTGGCGGTCGATGAACTGCTGTCGGATCTCGTCGACCGTCTTGCCGGTCTTCGCCGCCTGGTCGGCGATGCGCCCATCGAGCGAGGGCGACTGGATCGTGCCCGGCGCGATCGCATTGACGCGGATGCCCTGGTGGATGTGGTCGGCCGCCACCGCCTTGGTGAGGCCGATCACCGCCGCCTTGGACGCGCCATAGACATAGCGGTTCGGCAACCCGCGGATCGAGCTCGCGCCCGACGCGATGTTGATGATCGAGCCGGCGCCCTTGTCCAGCATGCCCGGCAGGAAGGCGCGGATGGTGCGGTGCATCGACTTCACATTGACGTCGAAGGAGAAGTCCCAGTCGGCGTCAGAGGTGGTCAGCGCCGAGCCATGATGCACGAAGCCGGCGCAGTTGAAGAGGATGTCGACCGGCCCGACTTCCTTCGCCAGCGCCTCGACCGCCGCCGTCGAGGTCACGTCGAGCGGATGAACCGCCGCGATGCCATGCGCCGGCAGATCGGCCAGCAGGTCGGCCTTGAGATCGGTTGCATAGACGGTCGCGCCCTCGGATGCGAAGGCGATGGCGGTCGCGCGGCCGATGCCGGCCCCGGCGGCGGTGATGAAGGCGCGCTTGCCCTTCAGGCGGTCGGTCATTCTGGTCTCCTCCCGGGAGATGGTTCTTGGTTGAAAAACGGATGCGGTGAGATCAGGCGGCGTTCGGTCGGGCCAGTATCTTTGCCATATGCACGCGGCGGCGATCCCCGGCGACTTCGACCTCCTCGACGGCATAGCCCTTGCGGCCATACCAGTCGACATTGAAAACCATCAGCGCATTTGCGGTCAGCCGGACGACGCTCCGCTGCTCCTCCGCGGCGCGCGTCTCCGCAAGCGCCAGCAGGGTGTTCCCAAGCCCCAGCCCCTTCGCCCGCTGCGCGACGGCGACGCTGTCGATATAGATATCGTCCGGCCCGATTTCGAGGATAAGGGCGCCGACGATGCCACTGGCATCCTCCGCCAGCCAGACCTCGCGGGCGGCGAGAACAGTCGCGTAGTCCCAGGTCAGCGGCGTCGGGGTGCCGCCGAGAATGGCGCGGTTGGGCGCGTAGGCGTCTTCCTGCATCGCGACCAGCGCATCGCGATCGGCAGCGACCGCTCGGCGCAGCCGCACCGCCTCGTCAGGCACCGCCGAGGCCCTCGCGGATGGTGGCGAGGTCGAAGCGCTGGCTGCCGTCCTCGGCGAAGTTGTCGGGCGAGAGCCAGGCCTCGAAGGCGGCCTTGATGGATGGCCATTCGCTGTCGAGCATCGCGAACCAGGCGGTGTCGCGGTTGCGGCCCTTGACGATCATGTGCTGGCGGAAGGTGCCCTCATAAGTGAAGCCGAGGCGGAGCGCTGCCCGGCGCGAGGGCGCGTTGAGCGCGTTGCACTTCCACTCGTAGCGCCGATAGCCGAGATCCTCGAAGGCGTGCCGCGCCATCAGATACATCGCTTCGGTGGCGCCGCGCGTCCGCTGCAGCGCCGGCGTATAGAGGATGTTGCCGACCTCGATCACCCGGTCGTTCGGGGCGATGCGCAGATAGGTGGCGTGGCCGAGCGGGCGGCCGCTTTCGCGCTCGAGGATGGTGAAGAGCAGCGGGTCGGTCTTCTCCGCCGCGACGGCGTAATAGTCGACGAAGCTCGCGAGATCGCCGAACGGCCCCTGCCCCATATAGGCCCAGAGATCGTCATGGGTCGCCGTCGCCTCGAACAGCGCGGCGCTGTGCTCCTCGACATCGAAGGGGACGATCGAAACGCTCGTGCCTTCGAGGACCGTCCGCGCCGGCGTCGCGGCGGGAACGGGATCGACGAGATCGCCGAGCGGCAGCGCGGCGCCGCCGGTCGGCGGCGTCGTCATGGTCTCGCGCCGCTTCGGCACCGGCACGCCGCGCCGCTTCAGCTCCTGCTTGATGCTTTCGGGAATGTCTCGGCAGCCGCAATGCGCCGCATGCTCGAGATGCCAGGCGATGCGCTCGTCGAGCGAGGCTTGCGCGGGCATCGGATTGGCGTCGTGCCAGGCCTTGTTGATCACGGTGTTCCCTCGTCGCCCCGGCCGGCCGGACGACACCGGTCAGAAGCGCGTCTCGATCTCAAAGTCCTCGCCGAGCTCGTCCTTGAGCGCCGCGGCGATCAGCTGGCCCTCGGCCCGCCAGAGCACCTCGGCTTCCGGTGTCGGAAAGGCCGTCGCCGAGGGCTCGACTTCGTCCACCACCGCGTCGAATGCGTCGCCCCAGGCCTCGATACGATCGGCGAGTTCCTCGGAGATGTCGAGGTCGTCGATATCGACGGCACGGGCGGCCCCCCGCTCCGGCACGAGCCAGAGATGGAGGCCGATCCCTTCCGGGGCAAGACGCAGACGCGGCATGGAGGTCTCAGTGGTTGTCGCGCGGGATACCCATTTCCTGCGCCACATGCTGGTACTTCACCGCCGGCTTCAGCACCATGCCCTCGTCGAACTGGTCGACGAGCACGCGCTGGATCTCCTGCCAGGGCGTCTGGTTGCCCGGGAAGTGATAGCCGCCGTCCTTCGAGAGCGCGGCGCGGCGCTCGGCCAGTTCCTCGTCCGAGATGAGGATGTCGGCCGTGCCCTTGCCGAGATCGATGCGCACCCGGTCGCCGGTCCGGAGCAGCGCGAGGCCGCCCATCGCCGCCGCCTCGGGCGAGGCGTTGAGGATCGAGGGCGAGCCCGACGTGCCCGACTGGCGGCCGTCGCCGATGCAGGGCAGCGAGTGGATGCCGCGCTTGATGAGCGCCGCCGGCGGCTGCATGTTCACGACCTCGGCGCCGCCCGGATAACCGATCGGGCCGGTGCCGCGCATGAAGAGCAGCGTGTATTCGTCGATCTCCAGCGAGGGATCGTCGATGCGGTGGTGATAGTCCTCCGGACCGTCGAACACGACCGCCTTGCCCTCGAAGGCGTTCGGATCGGCCGGGTTCACGAGATAGCGGTTGCGGAACTCTTCCGAGATCACGCTCGTCTTCATGATCGCGCTGTCGAAGAGATTGCCCTTCAGCACGATGAAGCCGGCATCCTTCACCAGCGGCTGGTCATAGGGGAGGATGACGTCCCAGTCCTCGCTCTCCTTGCCGCGGCAATTGTCGGCGAGCGTCTTGCCGTTGACCGTCACCGCGTTGCGGATCTTGCCCTTCTTGACGAGCTCGTTGACCACGGCCGGCACGCCGCCGGCGCGGTGGAATTCCTCGCCGAGATACTTGCCGGCCGGCTGCAGGTTGACGAGCAGCGGGATCTCGTAGCCGACCTCCTGCCAGTCATCCATCTTGATCGGCACGCCGGCATGCTTGGCGATGGCGTTGATGTGGATCTGCGCGTTGGTCGAGCCGCCGATGGCAGAGTTGACCACGATCGCGTTCTCGATCGCCTCGCGGGTGATGATGTCGGACGGCTTCAGGTCCTCCCAGACCATCTCCACCGCGCGCTTGCCGGTGTCGTAGGCGATCTGGCCGCGCTCCCGATAGGGCGCGGGAATGGCGGCGCAGCCCGGCAGGCTCATGCCGAGCGCTTCGGCGAGCGCGTTCATCGTCGAGGCGGTGCCCATCGTGTTGCAATGGCCGACCGACGGCGCCGAGGAGGCGACGATCTCGATGAACTCGTTGTAGTCGATCTCGCCGGCGGCGAGGCGCTCGCGGCTCTTCCAGACGATGGTGCCGGAACCGGCGCGCTCGCCCTTCCACCAGCCGTTCAGCATCGGGCCGCCCGAAAGGACGATCGCCGGGATGTTGACGGTGGCGGCGGCCATGATGCAGGCCGGCGTCGTCTTGTCGCAGCCGGTCGTCAGCACGACGCCGTCGAGCGGATAGCCGTACAGCACCTCGACGAGGCCGAGATAGGCGAGGTTGCGGTCGAGCGCGGCGGTCGGGCGTTTGCCGGTTTCCTGGATCGGGTGGACGGGGAACTCCATCGCCAGGCCGCCGGCCGCCGTGATGCCATCGCGCACGCGCTTGGCGAGCTCGAGGTGGTGGCGGTTGCAGGGCGAGAGGTCGGAACCGGTCTGCGCGATGCCGATGATCGGCTTGCCCGACTGCAGCTCCTCGCGCGTCAGGCCGAAATTGAGGTAGCGCTCCAGATAGAGCGCGGTCATGCCGGGATTGTCGGGATTGTCGAACCAGGCCTGCGAACGCAGCTTCTTCGGTGTGCTAGACGACATGGTGGTGAGTCTCCCGCTTCAATCGGTTTGATTTTGGCGGGAGGATGCGCTGAAACATCATACGAAATCAACAAGCGATCATGCTGCGCCGCCCCTGCCGCGGCGCCGCGTCGCAAGAGGGACCAGGGAGCAAGCGCCAGCCATGTTCAGGACCGTCGCTCAGTTCGACCGGATCGGCGAGGAGAACGCCTTCGCCGTGCTGGCGCGAGCCACCCAGCTCGCGCGCGAAGGCCGCGACATCATCAATCTCGGCATCGGCCAGCCGGATTTCCGCACCCCCGACCATATCGTCGAGGCGGCGGTGAAGGCGCTGCGCGACGGCGAGCACGGCTATACGCCGGCGACGGGTGTCCTGCCGCTGCGCGAGGCGGTCGCCGCCGACGTCACGAAGCGGACCGGCGCGCCGGTCTCGCCCGACAATGTCGCGATCGTGCCCGGCGGCAAGGTGACGATGTTCGCGGCGATCCTGCTCTTCGGCGAGCCCGGCGCCGACATCCTCTATCCCGATCCCGGCTTCCCGATCTATCGCTCGATGATCGAGTTCACCGGCGCGCGGCCCGTGCCCGTGCCGATCCGCGAGGAGAACGGCTTCGCCTTCTCGGCCGAGGAGACGCTCGCGCTCATCACGCCGGCGACGCGGCTCATCATCCTCAATTCGCCCGCCAATCCGACCGGCGGCGTGACGCCGAAGGCCGAGATCGACAAGCTGGTCGCCGGCCTCGCGAAATGGCCGGATGTCGCGATCCTCTCCGACGAGATCTACGGGCAGATGACCTATGACGGCCTGCCGCACACCTCGCTGATGTCCTATCCGGAGATCCGCGACCGCGTGATCCTGCTCGACGGCTGGTCGAAGACCTATGCCATGACCGGCTGGCGCATGGGCTATTCCGTCTGGCCGGCGGCGCTCATCGACAAGATCCGCAAGCTGGCCGTGAACTGCTGGTCCTGCGTCAACGCCCCGGCCCAGTTCGCCGGCCTCGCGGCGCTCACCGGCCCGCAGGACGCCGTCGCCGCCATGGTGGCCGAGTTCGACCGCCGCCGCCGCGTCGTCGTCGAGGAGGCGAACAAGCTGCCCGGAATGAGCTGCGCGACGCCGAAGGGCGCCTTCTACGCCTTCCCGAACATCTCGAAGACCGGCTGGAAGGCGAAGCCGCTGGCCTCGGCGCTCCTCGAACAAGCCGGCGTCGCCACGATCGGCGGCCCCGACTTCGGCGTCCATGGCGAGGGCTATATCCGCCTCTCCTACGCCAACTCGACCGAGAACATCCTGAAGGCCCTCGCCCGCATCGGCGACTTCCTGGAGAAGAACGGCAAGGCGGGCTGAGCGGCCGGTCGCGCCTCAGTAGGCGACGCCGATCTGCGCCCTGTGGCGCGTCGGGCGCTCGATCTCGTCGAGAACGGCGCGGGCGTAGTCCACGCCGCTGATCGCCGACTTGCCGGTCTCGTCGAAGAGGGCGACCTCGTCGCCGACCCGGTAGCGGCCGAGATCCTCGCCCGGCTGCCAGGCGGAGAATTCCATGGCCGGCGAGACGAACAGCCAGTCGACGCCGGTCGTGTCGGCGAGGAGGGCGTTCAGGACGTCGAGATTTTCCTGCGCTTCGGCGACGATCTCCGCCGGAACACCCTCGGGAAAGCCTTCCGCCTCCAGCATGCGCGGCGCGCCCGCTGTCCGGCGCAGGCAGGAGAAGCCGCCGACCAGGACGAGGCGTGCGCCGCTCGCCGCCGCCTGCCTGGCGAGGTCGCCATAGACCTTGACGAGAGCCCCCTTGTTGGGGCCACGCGGCGAGAACGCCCCGACGACGACATCGGAGCCGGCGATTGACGCGCCGGCGCCCTCGACGCCGGTGGCCACATAGCTGACGCCCGGGGTCGGCTCGGCCGGGACCGAGCGGCTGACCGAGGTCACCTTGTGGCCGCGCTGCGCGGCTTCGCGCGCGATCGCCGAACCGGCATAGCCGGTCCCGCCGATGATCGTGATTGTCTTCGATGCAGTCATGATGGAGGTCCTGATTGTGTCATGTGATGGGCGGGGCAGCCGTGACGGCTGCCGGCGCCGGGGCGTCTAGACGGCCTTGAGCAGGCCCATCTCGCCCGATTGATAGCGCTGCCGGGCGCTGCGGATCCCCTCCGCGTCGGTCATGATGAACGGCCCTTCAGCGACGACCGGCTCGTCGAGCGCGGGTCCGGAGAGCAGCAGGGCATGGGCGCCCCCTGTGGCGGCGCGGAGCTCCGCCTCGCCGACGCCGGACAGCGCGATGGCCGTCTCGGTCGTCAGGCGATGCACCGCGCCATCGATCGCAAGGTCGAGTTCCCCGCCGAGCACATAGACGACGCTGTTGTCGCCCTCCGCGAGCGGATAGGCGACGCTGCCGACCAGGAACGCCTCGAGGATCGAATAGGGCTCGACCGGCGCGATCGGGGAGCGAACATTCCCGAAGCCGCCGACCAGGACGCGGATGCGGTCTCCGGCCTCGTTCCGCCATTCCGGAACCTCGCCGGGCAACAGATGCATCGTCTTCGGATCGGCGAGCTTGTTGCGCGCGCTGAGATTGACGTAGATCTGCGCCCCATGCAGCTCGGTGCCGGGCACGGCCGGAACTTCCTGATGCTGGGCGCCGCGCCCCGCCTGCAGCCAGACAATGCCGCCGGGCCCGATCTCGAGATCATTGCCGAGCGAGTCGCGGCTGCGCAGCGCGCCGGGTGAGTCCTCGAAGACATAGGTGATGGCCGAGAATCCGGCATGCGGATGCGGGCCGAACGGCTGGCCGGAGACGCGGAAATTGTCGAGCAGCACGAGCGGCGCGGCGAGCCCGTCCATCCGCGCGAGGTCGATCGCGTTGACCGAGAAGATGCCGCCGCTGCTGTGGCGGCGGGCCTGAACGATGTCGGATATGCGCGTGGCCATGGCCGTGCCTCTTGGTTGGTGAGGCGGTTATCCTCCGTTGCAGCCCATCGTCCAATCCTATATGCCTCGATAGGAAATATCTGGAATATCGATAGATGCTGGACGGCTTCTCTCTCGATCAGCTGCGCACCTTCGTCGCCGCCGCCGATTCCGGCAGCTTTTCCGCGGCCGGCCGGCAGCTCGGCCGGGCGCAGTCGGTGGTGAGCCAGACGATCGCCAATCTGGAAGGCCTGATCGGCGTCACCCTCTTCGACCGCGGCGCACGCTATCCGGTCCTGACCAAGCAGGGTCGCGCGCTGCTCGAACAGGCGCGGGCCGTCACCGGCGCCATGGACCAGTTCAAGGCGCGCGCCCGCGGTCTTTCGGGCGGGCTGGAGCCGGAGCTCAGCGTCGTCATCAATGTGCTGTTTCCGACCCCCGTGCTGACGCAAGCGGTGGCCGGCTTCCAGATGCGCTTTCCCGACACGCCGCTTCGGATCTCGGTCGAGGGGCTGGGCGCGGTGCTGGAACTGGTGCTCGACGGCACCTGCGCCTTCGGCATTCGCGGCCCGATCGGCGGTGCGCATCCCGATCTCAGCAGCGAATATCTCTTGCAGGTCGGCTATCGGATGGTCGCCGCGCCGAGCCATCCGCTGGCGCAGATGCGCGGACCGATCCCGACCAGGACGCTCGCGCAACATGTGCAGCTGGTCCTGTCGGATCGCTCAAAACTCACCGAGGACAAGGATTTCCGCGTTTTCGCGCCCAGGACCTGGCGCCTCTATGACCTCGGCGCCAAGCACGCGCTGCTGAAGGCGGGGCTCGGCTGGGGCGGCATGCCGGTCGAGATGATCCGCGAGGACCTCGACCGCGGGCTGCTGGTCCCGATCGAGATTGCCGACATGACCATCGCCTCGACGATCACCATGTCGGCGATCTACCGGACCGACGCACCGCCGGGACCTGCCGGCCGCGGCCTGATCGAAGAACTGGTCAAGGCGTCGTCGCAGCCTTGACCAGATCGGGGCGGCCGCAGCCGATGGGCCGGTTGCCTCTCCGCCCCTACGCCGCGGCGCTGGCCACCGTCTGCTCGATGGCGGTCTTGAGGCCGGGCTCGATGCCGAGGCGGGCGGCGAGCATGTCGAGATAGCCGCGCTCGGCCGGCGTGTCGGCAGTGATCGCGAGCAGCGAGGCGGCATAGAGCTGGATCGCCTGCTCCTGGCCGGTCGCCAGCGACACGACGCGGTTGAAATCGAGCGGCGCCGCGAGCTCCTTCTCGAGGAAGGCCTGCTCCTCGGCGGTGAGACCGTTCTCGGAGAGCTTGCCGAGGATCTTCTGCCGCTCCTCGTCGTCGATATGGCCGTCGGCCTTGGCGGCCGCGACCATGGCGATGATGACGGCAAGCGCGCTGGCATCCTCGGGCGTCGCGGTCTGCTGCGTCACGACGGGCGGCAGCTGGGCCTGCGCCGGCGCTGGCTGAGGGGCCGGCGGCGCGGCGGGATTGTTGATCTGGTACTGCTGGTAGGCCTTGTAGGCGAGCGTCCCGAGCGCGGCGAGACCGCCGAGCGTCAGCGCGTTCGAGCCGAGCTTCTTGGCGCCCTTGCCGCCGCCGCCGAGCAGGACCGAGGCGAGGCCGCCAGCGATCACGGTCGACATTCCGGGGTTCTTCTTGGCGTAGTCCGTCACCTGGCCGAGCACGCCGCCGAGACCGCCCGGACCGCTGCCGCCGCCCTGGCCGCCAAGGCTTCCCGCAAGCCCGCCGAGGAGATCGCCCAAGCCGCCGGCGCCGGCGCCGCTGGTGCCGCCGGTCGGCGTTCCCATGCCGCGCGGCACGCCGGAGCGGCCGCTATCGGCGCCGAGGAACTGGTCCAGAAGCTTCTTGCCGTCGATCATGCGCGTCTCCTCTCCCCGAAGGACGTCCACAGCCTGGATGGGCGGACAAGCGCAAGGTAGGCAGCGCATCGGCCGCCCGCAAGGACGGCCGGCTTGGCAAGGGGGAGGATCGGAATCGGTCCGTCAGGCGGCCTTCAGCGCCGCCGCTTCGGCCGCGAGCGTCGTGATCGCCGCCCAGTCGCCCGCCGCGACCGCGGCGGGCGGCGCCACCCAGGAGCCGCCGACGCAGACGACGTTCGGCAGCGCGAGATAGGTCGGCGCATTCTTGAGGCTGACGCCGCCGGTCGGGCAGAAGACGAGGCCGGGGATCGGCGAGGACAGCGCCTTCAGATAGGGCGCGCCGCCCGCCTGCTCGGCCGGGAAGAATTTGGCCGCGCCATAGCCCTCCTCGAGGAGCGCCATCGCCTCGCTCGCCGTGGCGATGCCGGGCAGCAGCGGCACAGGCGAACCCTTGGCATGGGCGAGGAGCTTCGGCGTCGCGCCGGGGCTGACGAGGAAGCTCGAGCCGGCGGCGACCGCCGCGTCGAACTGCTTCGCGTCGAGGATCGTGCCGGCACCGACATTGGCGCCTTCGACCTCGGCCTTGATGGCGCGGATGCAGTCGAGCGCCGCCGGCGTGCGCAGCGTCACCTCCAGCGCGGTCAGTCCGCCGGCGACCAGCGCGCGGGCGAGCGGCACCGCCGTCTTCGCGTCCTCGATGATCAGCACCGGGACGACGGGGGCGGCCTTGAGGACGGGAAGGAGCGCGGCGAGGTTCTGGGTCATGAGGCAAGGTGTAGCCAATGACGCGGCGCAGCGAAAGAGGCTTCGGACGCCGGCGCGCGCGCCCTCCGCCTTCCGCCGGACCAGCGTCGATTGACGCCCCGGCGAACCTTCTCTAGTGCATGCGGCATTGCAGCATCGGTGTGAGGCGCCCGAGACGCATGATCGTGCTGGATGGCGTCAGCCACGCCTTCGATGGCCGGCCGGTCCTCGCGGACCTCTCGCTGACGCTCGCCGAGCGGCGCATCGGCGTCGTCGGCGCCAACGGCTCCGGCAAGAGCACCTTCGCCCGCCTCCTGAACGGCCTCGTCGTGCCGAGCGCCGGAAGCGTGCTGGTCGACGGCATCGATACCCGGCGCGACGCGAAGGCCGCCCGCCGCAAGGTCGGTTTCGTCTTCCAGAATCCCGACCACCAGATCGTCATGCCGATCGTCGCCGAGGACCTCGCCTTCGGCCTCAAGCCGCGCGGGTTCGGCAAGGCGGAGATCGCCGCCCGCGTCGACGCGGCGCTTTCGCGCTATGATCTCGCGCATCTTCGCGACCGGCCGGTCCACCAGCTCTCCGGCGGCGAGAAGCAGCTGATCGCGCTCTCCGCCGTGCTGGTGCTGGAGCCGGCGCTCCTCGTCATGGACGAGCCGACGACGCTGCTCGATCTGCGCAACCGCAACCGCCTCGCCGAAGCCGTGGCGGCGCTGCCGGAGCCGGTCGTGATGGTGACGCACGACCTCGATTTCATCGCCGGTTTCGACCGCGTGCTGATGATCGAGGACGGGCGCCTCGCGGCCGACGGCCTGCCGGCCGAGGTGCTGCCCTTCTACCGCGAGCGCATGCGATGACCATCGGCCTCTATGCCCCCGGCGCCTCGGCGCTGCATCGCCTGCCGGCGGGCGTAAAGCTCGGCGCCCTCGTCGCCGCCTCGCTCGCGCTCTTCGCCATCCCATCGACCATCGTCGCCCTCGCCGCCGTGCCGGTCGCCTTCGCGGTCTATCTCTCGACCGGGCTCGGGCTCAATCGCCTCATTCTCGAATTGCGCGGGCCGGCGCTGCTGCTTTGCTTCGTCTTCGTCTTTCACGCGCTGGCCGGCTCGGTGGAAGAGGGCATCGCCGCCGTCGCGCGCTTCGCCGCGCTCATCCTCCTCGCCAGTGCCGTGACGCTGACGACGCCCGTCTCCGAGATGGCGGCGCTGGTCGAGCGCCTGCTCGGGCCGCTCGAGCCGCTCGGCGTCAACCCGGCCAAGGTCGGGCTCGCCATCGCGCTCGCCATCCGCTTCGTCCCGATGATCGCCGAGGAATATCGCCAGATCCGCGAGGCGCAGGCGGCGCGCGGGCTCGACCGCAACCTCCTGGCGCTCGTGGTGCCGCTCATCATCCGCACGCTGAAGGCGGCCGACGATCTCGCCGACGCCATCGAGGCGCGCGGCATCGAGACTTGATCGCGGCCGGCATGCCGGCGAACAATCGTCACGTCCATGAAGGGGGCCCTCGAGAGATGACCAGAGACGTTTCCACCCGCGACATCGTCTATATCGCGCTGTTCGCGGCGCTGATGGCGGCCGTCAACCTCGTACCGCCGATCCAGGTCGCCTTCCTGCCGGTGCCGATCACCGCGGCGACGCTCGCGGTCATGCTCGCCGGCTGCCTGATCGGCGCGAAGCGCGGCGGCCTCGCGATCCTGCTCTTCGTTCTGCTGGTGGCGCTCGGCCTGCCGCTCCTCGCCGGCGGACGCGGCGGCCTCTCGGTATTCTTCGGCCCGACGGCCGGCTTCATCCTCTCCTGGCCGGTCGGCGCCTATGTCACCGGCTGGCTCACCGAGAAGAACTGGCCGCGCATGAACGCCGTCTGGTTCTTCATCTTCTCGGTGATCGGCGGCATCGGCGTCGTCTATCTGATCGGCATCCCGTGGCTCGCGCTGGTCGCGAAGCTCTCGCTCTTCGACGCCGCCAAGGGCTCGCTGATCTTCGTGCCGGGCGATCTCGTCAAGGCGATCGCCGCCGCCGCCATCGCCGAGACCGTGCGCCGCGCCTATCCGCTGATGCAGGCCGCGCGCTGACCACCGCGCCAACGAAAAAGGGCGGCCTCGCGGCCGCCCTTGTTTCTTTCCGCCGGCTATCGCCTCAGCGCGCGAGGCGGACGCCGATGGCGATCGGCTGGTCGTCGAGCACCGTCTCCGAGACATAGCCTTCCGGCACCGCATCGGTCGGGCGGAGGGTCTCGGCGAGCGTCTCGGACTTCACCGTGTCCTGATGATCGAGGATCGCGGCCGAGGCGGCGTTGGCCGCCTTCACCTCGATATGGATGCGGTCCGAGATGCGGAAGCCGGCATCCTTGCGCGCCACCTGCACGAGGCGGATGAAATCGCGCGCGATGCCCTCGCGCTCCAGCGCCGCGTCGACATGCGTATCGAGCACGACGACGCCAGCCGAGCCGTCGAACGGCGCCGCGTCGACGCCCTCATTGGCCTGGAACTTCAGGAAATACTCGCCGGCCGCCAGCTCCGTGCCGGCGATCGTGACGGTGTCGCCGGAAAGCGTCCACTCGCCGGCCTTGGCCGCGGCGATGACGCCCTTCAGCGCCGGGCCGAGCCGCTTGCCGACGACGGGAAGGTTGGCCGTCAGCACGGGCCGGCCATAGGCGGACGGATCGTCGACGAAGCTGACTTCCTTGACGTTCACCTCGTCGGCGATGACGGCGGCGAGCGGCTCCAGCACGGCATGGCGCGGATGCGCGACGATGAGGCTCTTCAGCGGCAGGCGCGTGCGGAGGTTCTTCGCCGTCCTGAGCGAAGCGGCCGCGGAGGCGACCGACCGCGCCATGTCCATGCGCGCGACGAGATCGGGATCGGCGACAAGCGCCGACGCATCCGGCCAGTCGGCGAGATGCACGCTTGCCCCGTCCACCAGCGCGCGGTGGATATGCTCGGTCAGGAACGGCAGGAACGGCGCCAGCGCGCGGCACATCGTGACGAGCACGGTGTAGAGCGTGTCATAGGCCGCCTGCTTGTCGGCGTCCTTCTCGGCCTTCCAGAAGCGGTCGCGCGAGCGGCGGATGAACCAGTTGTTCAGCGCCTCGATGAAGGGCGGGAACGCATTGGTCGCGCCCGCGAGGTCGAGCTTCTCCATCGCCGCCTCGATGCCGCGGATGAGGTCGCCGGTCTTCGCCAGGATATAGCGGTCGAGCTCCGCCTCGGCGCTCGTCACCATGCGGCCCTTGAGGCCGTCGATATTGGCGTAGAGCGTGAAGAAGGAATAGGCGTTCCAGATCGGCAGCATCACCTGCCGGACGGTCTCGGCGATGGCGCGCCCGTCCTTCGGCATCGCGAGATCGCCGCCGGAAAGGAGCGGCGAGGACACGAGATACCATCGGAGCGCGTCGGCACCATAGGTGTTGAAGACATCGATCGGGTCCGGATAGTTCTTCAGCCGCTTCGAGAGCTTCTGCTTGTTCTCGTCGAGCACGACGCCGTGGCAGACGCAGGAGCGGAACGGCGCGCGGTCGAACAGCGCCGTCGACATCACCATCAGCGTGTAGAACCAGCCGCGCGTCTGCGCGACATATTCGACGATGAAGTCGCCCGGGAAATGGTTCTCGAACCAGTCCTTGTTGTCGAACGGATAATGCACCTGCGCGAAGGGCATCGAACCCGACTCGAACCAGCAGTCGAGCACGTCCTCGACGCGGCGCATGACGGACTTGCCGGTCGGATCGTCCGGATTGGGGCGCGTCAGGTCGTCGATATAGGGCCGGTGCAGGTCATGCGGGCGCACGCCGAAGTCCCGCTCGATCTCGTCGAGCGAGCCATAGACGTCCATGCGCGGATAGTTCGGATCGTCCGACTTCCACACCGGGATCGGCGAGCCCCAGAAGCGGTTGCGGCCGATGTTCCAGTCGCGCGCATTCTCCAGCCACTTGCCGAACAGGCCGTCCTTGATGTGGTCCGGCACCCAGGTGATGCCCTGGTTGAGCTCGACCATCCGGTCCTTGAAGGCGGTGACCTTCACATACCAGGAGCGCAGCGCCTTGTAGATCAGCGGCTGGTCGGTGCGCCAGCAATGCGGATAGTTGTGGTCATAGGTCTCGTGGCGCAGCACCACCCCGGCCTGATGCTTCAGGTCGCGGATGATCTCCTTGTTGGCCTCGAAGACATTCATGCCGGCATAGGGCGGCACCTCGCCGGTGAAGTTGCCGGCGAAGTCGACCGGGTCGACGACCGGCACGCCAAGTTCCTGGCCGACGCGCATGTCGTCCTCGCCGAAGGCGGGGGCGATATGCACGACGCCGGTGCCGTCGGTCATCTCGATGAAGTCGCCGGCGATGACGCGGAAGGCGCCTTCCTGGCGGCGGTTCTCGAAGAAATCGAACAGCGGGCGGTAGCTGCGGCCGACGAGATCGGCGCCCTTCAGCTGCCCGACCTCGACATAGCCGTCGAGCTCCTTCGCATAATTGCCGACGAGCGGCGCGCCGAGCACGACGCGCTGGCCGGCCTTCTCGAGCACGGCATAGTCGGCCTCGGGCGCGACGGCGAGCGCCATGTTGGAGGGCAGCGTCCAGGGCGTCGTCGTCCAGGCGACGAGCCGCGTCGGGACGTCGTCGGCCTTGAGCGGATCGAGCAGGAAGCCGACCGTCAGCGCCGGGTCCTGGCGCATGCGGTAGGAATTGTCGAGGCGCGTCTCGAAATTGGAGAGCGGCGTCTGCGCGGCCCAGGAATAGGGCACGACGCGGTAGCCCTCATAGATGAGGCCCTTGTCGTGCAGCTGCTTGAACGCCCACATGACGCTCTCCATGAAGGAGAGGTCCATCGTCTTGTAGTCGTTCTTGAAATCGACCCAGCGCGCCGACCGGGTGACGTAATATTCCCAGTCCGACGTGAACTGCTGCACGGAGGTGCGGCAATGCTCGTTGAAGCGCGCGACGCCATATTTCAGGATCTCGAGCCGGCCGGAGACGCCGAGCTCCTTCTCGGACTGCATCTCGGCCGGCAGGCCGTGGCAGTCCCAGCCGAAGCGGCGGTCGACCACCTTGCCGCGCATGGTCTGGTAGCGCGGCACAAGGTCCTTCACGAAGCCCGTGACGAGATGGCCGTAATGGGGAAGTCCATTGGCGAAGGGCGGGCCGTCATAGAAGACGAACTCGCCGGCGCCCGCCTCGCGACGCTGCTCGATCGACCGCTCGAAGGTCCGGTTCTCCTTCCACCAGGCGCCGATCGCTTCCTCGATCTTCGGGAACGAAGGCGAGGGATCGGCGGCGGGATAGACGGTCTTCGCTGCGGTCATGGCGGATATCTTCGCTGGATGGGCGGAAATCGGCGCCTTCGATAGCGCCTTTGGGCGGCTGGCGCCACCCCTGGGCAAGGGCGGTCATATGGGGTGCCGCCACCGCCGGCGAAAGGGACACGGCCGAGCGGTCCGGGCATCGGCCACCATCGCTCACGCATGGCTCCGGTGGACCGCAGTGCACGCGAACGCGGTCAAGCCGACAGGAAACGAAGTCGCCCGCTCGCGGGAGAGGGCCGGGGTGAGGGCTTCCCCTACCCCCGCTTCGGGGTGATCCGGTTGACATGGCCCATCTTGCGGCCGGGGCGGCTTTCCGCCTTGCCGTAGAGATGGAGCCGCGCGCCGGGCTCGGCGGCGATGTCATGCCAGGCGTCGGCCTCGGCGCCGATGAGATTGGTCATCACCGCGTCGCTATGGCGGGCCGTGGACGCCAGCGGCCAGCCGGCCACGGCGCGGATATGGTTCTCGAACTGCGAGGCGAGCGCGCCGTCCTGCGTCCAGTGGCCGGAATTGTGGACGCGCGGCGCGATCTCGTTGACGAGCAGCCGCTCGCTTCCGCCCTCCTCGACGAGGAACATCTCGACCGCCAGCACACCGACATAGTCGAGCGCCTCGGCGATGCGCATGCCGATGCCCTTCGCCTCCTCCGCCGTCTCCGGCCGGATCGAAGCCGGCACGGTCGAGGTGGCGAGGATATGGTTGCGATGCACGTTCTCGGTGATGTCGTAGCAGGCCGTCTCGCCGCGCCGGCCGCGCACGACGATCGCCGAGACCTCGCGCGCGAAGGTGACGAAGCCTTCCAGCACCGCGGGGTGATGGTTGATCGCCGCCAGCGCCGCCGCCGGATCCTCGCCTGCGCCGATCTTCACCTGCCCCTTGCCGTCATAGCCGAAGCGCCGCGTCTTCAGGATCGCCGGGCGGCCGAGCCGTTCCAGCGCCGCGACCAGATCGTCGAGGCTGTCCACGGCCGCGAAGGGCGCGACCTCGAGACCGAGCGAGCGCATCAGCTCCTTCTCGGAGAGGCGGTCCTGCGAGGCCGCGAGCGCGCCGACGCCGGGCAGCACCACGGCCTGGCCGGAGAGGAACTCGGCCGTCTCGGCCGGGACATTCTCGAACTCATAGGTGACGACATCGACGGAACCGGCGAAGGCCGCGAGCGCCTGCTGGCTCTCATAGGACGCTATCGTGCGCGCGGCGGCGACGTCGAAGGCCGGGCTTTCGCCATCGGGCGAGAAGACATGGCAGCGGAAGCCGAGCTCGGCGGCCGCGGTCGCCAGCATGCGGCCGAGCTGGCCGCCGCCGAGAATGCCGATTGTGGCGCCCGGCGCGAGAACCCCATCAACCATGCGGCTTCGCCTCCTCGGACGAGGGACGCTCGGCGACGCGCGCCGTCTGCTGCGCCCTGAAGTCGTCGAGCCGTGCCGCGAGCGCCGGATCTTCGAGCGCCAGGATCGCCGCGGCGAGCAGCGCCGCGTTGACGGCGCCCGCCCGGCCGATGGCGAGCGTGCCGACGGGAATGCCGGCCGGCATCTGCACGATGGAAAGGAGACTGTCCTGACCTGAGAGCGCCTTCGATTCCACCGGGACGCCGAGCACCGGCAGCGGCGTCATGGCCGCGCACATGCCGGGGAGATGCGCCGCGCCGCCGGCGCCGGCGATGATCACCTTGTGGCCCGCGGCGCGCGCATCCTTGGCGAAGGTGACGAGCCGGTCGGGCGTGCGATGCGCCGAGACGATCCGGTCGTCATGGCCGATGCCGAGCGCATCGAGCGTCTCCGCGGCCGCCTTCATGGTCTGCCAGTCGGACTGGCTGCCCATGATGATCGCCACCGGCTGAGCTTTTGCGGCCAAGCGCGTTCCTCCGATCGGTGTTCAGGAATCGGCCGGACACTAGAGACGCAGCCGGCAGGGCGCAAGCATCGATCCGGCAGCCGCCGCATCGGCGCAAAAACAATCTCGGCGAAGCAATCGCTGCATATCGCAAAGCACTTGCGCAAACAGCTTCGTTAACCGATGCTGAACCAGTCTATGTCATTGAATCTCCTTATGCCCGAACCGCGTCCCGTCCCGCCGTTCCCCGCTCCCGTCTTCGATGCCGACCAGCCGGCGCGTCGCAGGCCCCTTGCCGTCGAAGAGGATGTTTCGCCGGTTCCGATGGAACAGCGGGCGCTGGTGGTCCGCCTCTCGCAGGAGGTGGCGGCGCTGCGGGCGGCGCTCGATCTTTCCCGCCACCGCATTGCGACGCTGGAGGTCGAGGCCTCGGCCGATCCGGTGACCGGGCTCCTCAACCGCCGCGCCTATGAGCGCGAGGTCGAGAAGGCCGCCGCCTTCCGTAACCGCTACCGCACGCCGGCGCTCGCCGTTCTCGTCTCGGTCGACGGCCTTTCCGGCGTCGCCGAGCGGCACGGACAGGCCGTCGCCAACCGCGCGCTGCAGACGATCGGCGCCCGGCTCAAGGGTCAGCTCCGCTCCTGCGACGTGGCGGCCCGGCTTGATCCCTATGCCTTCGGCCTTGTTCTCTGGAATGCCGGCCCTGCCGATATCGCGCCCCGCCTCGACGCGCTGCGCGCGGCGGCGGGCGGCATGGACCGCCTCCTCGAAGGCCGCGTCGCGTCGGTGAGCGTGCGCATCGCGGCGCTGCCGGTCGAGGCGGACGATCAGCCGGCCGCGCTGCTTGAGAAGATCGAGGGCCTGCTCGGTGCGCGCCGGCGCGGGCCGCGCGGCGTTACGCGATGATGTCTGGCAGGAGCTGATCCTCGAGGACGGCGATCCGGTCCTTGAGCGCGAGTTTCTTCTTCTTCAGCCTCTGGATGCGCAAGGGGTCGATCCGGCCCGTCTCGGACATGACCGCGATCGCCGCGTCGAGATCGGCATGCTCCTGCCTGAGGCGCGCCAGCTCGAAACGGACTTCCTGCTCTTCTTCCTCGGTCATACGCACGCCACCCCAAAGGGCCCGCCGACGCCTTGCGGCGCGAAGGCCTTCCGCGGCAAGAGGATACATGCTCGCGCCGGGCGAGGCGAGCCCAATTGCCGCTTTGGAGCCTTTCCTGGCTTGCTGGCAGCGCTCTGCCGGTCTGCTCCGGGCCAAGGTCGAGGGCTTTGGCGACGGCCGTACCCGGGGTACGGCCGAGACGAAGACCGAAGGATTTGGCCCGGAGCAGGCAGGCCCTTCGGGTTTCCCGCCGGCGGGCGCCCGCTGTGTCGGCCGCCTTGCCCGATGCGAAGGCATCGGGCTGCGCCACCCTCCTTGCGGATCGCGCGCGCCAGCGGAGAAACAGAGCGCTTCCAGCAAGCCAGGAAAGGCTCCAAGGGCCTTGAACGGGCTGCCGGAGACCACACATCGACAATGGGAAGATGTTGAGCCGGCGGCGTCACAAAGCCGTCATCGAACCGCTCCGCCGTTCGACACTGCCCCTCGACTGTGGCACCATCGCCAGGCCGTCATCGTTAGCAAAGGGAGGCATTGCAGATGTCCATGCTGTCGCATCTCGAAGCGTTGGAGCGTCGTCACGAGGCGCTCGCGAGAGAGATCGAGGATGTGATGAAGGCTCATCCAAGCGTCGATTCGGTTGAAGTGCAGGCACTCAAGCGAAAGAAGCTTCAGGTGAAGGACGAGATCGCAAGGCTGAAAGGCAACGAGACGATGCACTGAGCATCGCTCCATCACGACGAGTTTCCGGCATGGCGCTGCGGTCCCCCGCGGCGCCATCGCTTTTTGGGGCCTATTCGGCCGGCTCGAGCCGGCCCGCCGGCAGCGCCGACGGCCGCGCCTTCGCCGCCGGCTTCGTCCAGTCGAGCAGGAAGGCGAGCGCGAAGAGCAGCACCATGCCGGTGCCGACCAGCGTGCAGTCGACGACGAATGATTTGCCCGTCAGCAGCGGATCGTTCGGCAGGTGGAAGACCTCCTGGCGGATGATATGCGCCGTGACGGCCAGCAGCGTCGACAGCCAGAACACCGGCAGCGTGTTGCGGCCGAGGCTGACGATCCAGTTGTCATGCGTGAGCCAGCGCTTGAGGAAGGCCGGGATCGGGCTGCACAGCACGACATAGGCGAGCGCCAGGAGATGGACGAGCCGGAAGAAGCCGACCCAGCTCTTGTTGAAGCCGGTGATCCAGATCCATTCCGGCATCACCGGGAAGCGGTCCCAGAGCGGCAGCATGACGAGCAGCGCCGCCGCCACCAGATAGGCGAGCGCCAGCGCATATACGACGGGCGAGGGCCGGAGCGACACGCCGCGTCGAAGCAGCACGCCGCCGCAGAAGCCGATGGTGAAAATGAGCTGCCAGGTGAGCGGGTTGAAATACCAGACGCCGTTGCCGGGATAGTTCGGCGGCCCGAAATGGAAGATGTTGGCGACGAGCCAGACCACCGCGCTCGCCGCCAGCGCCACGACGAGGTTGATCCGCGCCAGCATCATGATGACCGGCAGCATGGCCATCATGCCGATATACATCGGCAGGATGTTGAAGTTGCCCGTCTGGTAGGTGAGCGCGCCGATGCCGGCCAGCGCGCCGAGCGTGTTGTCGAGCATCCAGTGCCGCTCGTCCGGCACCATCAGGTCCGGCGCGGCGAACCAGATCGTCGCCGCGGCATAGACCGCGAAGCCGATCGCGATCGACGACAGATGCGCAATATAGATGGTGCCGATCCGCTTGGCGATCTGGCCGATCGAGAGCGCCGCCTGCCCGCTCACGAAGCGCGGATAATAGGCGAGCGCCGCGGACATGCCGGCGAGCAGCACGAAGACCTCGGCGGAATCCGACAGGCCGAAATTGCGATGCGTGAAATTGGAGAAGAAGTTGCCGGGGATGTGATTGATGAAGATCGAGACGAGCGCGAGCCCCCGGAAGAAGTCGATCCGGTAGTCGCGCGGCATCTTGCCCGAAATCGCCTCAGCCAACTCCACGCTCCTTCTGACGCCGGCAACCCGCGGCGCTAGCCGCGAAACAAGGCGAGCTTACGGCAGCGCCAACCCGTTTCAACGCCGTCGCAACGGAAAAGCTCACGCTTGTCCGCAACTTCCTTCATTCCGCCCCATTGGCATGACGCCCGAATCGTGACTGTTGATATTATCACTGAGACTTACTATCTTGGGCTCATGGAAAACGACCCGCCCGAAAAGCATCTGGCCTTCCTGATCAACGATGTCGCGCGCCTCATCCGCCGCGCGTTCGATCAGGCCGCGCAGGGCTGCTCGCTCACTCGCGCGCAGTGGCAGGTGCTGGCATTCCTGCACAAGAACGAGGGCTCCAACCAGGCCGCGGTCGCCGAGGCGCTGGATGTCGAGCCGATCACACTGTCGCGCCATATCGACCGGCTGGAAGCGCTTGGCTTCGTGTCGCGTCTGCCCGATCCGACCGACCGCCGCGCGCGCCGCCTCTATCTGACGCCGGCGGTGCAGCCGCAGCTGGCGGAGATGAAGGTCATCGGCCGCGCCGTCATGACTTCGGCGCTGGAAGGCGTCGACGAGACCGACACGGAACGGCTGATCGCCGTGCTGACGCTGATGCGCGCCAACATGGCCCGCTATGGCGGCGATGCCGAGGCGGTCGATCTCTGCACCGAAACCGCCCCTGAACAAAAAGCCGAAAAGGTCCCGTCGTGAGTGCCGAACCCGCCAGAGAGGCCGAGAAGCCCGCCCCGCAGCTCAGCGTCGTGCCCGAGGCGCCGCCGCCGAAGCGCCGCCGCAGCCTGCGCCTCGTCCTGATGCTGGTGGTGCCGCTCGCGATCGCTCTCGGCGGCGGCTATCTCTGGCTGACCGGCGGCCGCTTCGTCTCGACCGACAACGCCTATCTCGAACAGAACCGCGTCGCGATCACCGCCGACCAGTCCGGCCGCATCGTCGATGTCGCGGTGCGCGAGAACCAGGCGGTAAAGAAGGGCGATCTTCTCTTCAAGATCGATCCGCAGCCCTATCAGATCGCGCTCGACCAGGCCGATGCCGCCGTCGCGGCGGCGCGGCTGCAGGTCGAGCAGCTGCGTTCGTCCTGGCAGCAGGCCGTGGCCGAGCAGAAGTCGGCCGAGGAGACGCTCGACTACCAGCAGAAGGTCTTCGCCCGGCAGCAGGACCTCCTGAAGCGCGGCGTCAGCTCCAATGCCGATTTCGACGCGGCCGAGAACAATCTCCGCAATGCCGAACAGGCTGTGGCTCTGGCGAAGGAAAAGGTCTCCGGCGCGCTGACGGCGCTCGGAGGCAATCCGGACCTCCCGACCGACCAGCACCCCTCGGTCATGCAGGCGCAGGCGGCGCGCGCGAGCGCCGCGCTCGCCCTCGAGCAGACCGCCGTCTATGCGCCCGCCGACGGCGTCGTCTCGCAGACCGACCGGCTGCGCGTCGGGCAGTATGTCACCAACCCCGCCATGGCCCCGACCGTGCTGATGACGCTGGTGGAGACCAGCACCGCCTATGTCGAGGCGAATTTCAAGGAAACCGACCTCACCCATATGCGGGTCGGCCAGCCGGCGACGATCACCTTCGACGCCTATCCGGACCAGACATTCCAGGCCCAGGTCGAATCCATCGATGCCGGCACGGGCTCGGCCTTCTCGCTGCTGCCGGCCCAGAATGCCAGCGGCAACTGGGTGAAGGTCGTGCAGCGCGTCCCCGTCCGCCTGAAGATCGAGGGCGATCTCGACATCGCCGCCGTCCCGGCCGGCCTCAGCGCCTCGGTCGATGTCGACACCGGCCACCGCCGGACTCTGCCGGGCTTCGGCACGGCGGTCGCCAGCACGACGACCGAAGAGCCGACGACGACCCACTAGGACGCCCGTCCATCACGTAAGGAGCGCCGCGACGGCGCTCCCTTCCATGAGCTCCCCAAGCGCATCATGAGCACCACCAGCGCCGATTCCGTGCCGTTCCGCGGGCTGATCACCGTCTCGATCATGCTCGCGACGATCATGCAGGTGCTCGACACGACGATCGCCAATGTGGCGCTGCCCTCGATGCAGGGCTCGCTCGGCGCCGCCCAGGATACGATCACCTGGGTGCTGACCTCCTATATCGTCGCCGCCGCCATCGCGACGCCGGTCACCGGCTGGGTCGCTGACCGCATCGGCATCAAGCGGCTGTTCCTCACCTGCATCGTCGGCTTCACCCTCGCCTCGATGCTCTGCGGCCTCGCCGGCAGCCTCTACCAGATGGTCGGCTTCCGCATCCTGCAGGGCATCTTCGGCGCGGCGCTGGTGCCGCTCTCGCAGTCGGTGCTGCTCTCGATCAATCCCAAGGAGCGCCACGGCCAGGCGATGGCGATGTGGGGCGCCGGCATCATGGTCGGCCCGATCATCGGCCCGACGCTCGGCGGCTGGCTCACCGACAGCTTCAACTGGCGCTGGGTGTTCTTCATCAACCTGCCGGTCGGCATCGTCGCCTTTCTCGGCATCTTCTTCTTCATGCGCGAAGGACCGATCCGGCTGCGGAAGTTCGACTTCTTCGGCTTCGCCTTCCTCTCGCTCGGCATCGGCGCCCTGCAGATGATGCTCGACCGCGGCGAGCAGCTCGACTGGTTCTCCTCGACCGAGATCCTGATCGAGACCGGGCTGATGGTCATCGGCTTCTGGGTGTTCGTCGTCCATATGGCGACCTCGCGCGAGACCTTCATCGACCCGCATATCTTCAAGGACCGCAACTTCGTCACCGGCCTCGTCTTCATCTTCATCATCGGCATCATCCTGCTCGCCACCATGGCGCTGCTGCCGCCGATGCTGCAGAACCTCTACGGCTATCCGGTCATCACGACGGGGCTGATCCTTGCGCCGCGCGGCGTCGGCACCATGATCGCGATGATGCTGGTCGGCCGGCTGGTCGGCCGCGTCGATCCGCGCATCCTCATCTTCATCGGCCTCTCGCTCACCACCTGGTCGCTCTACGAGATGACGACCTGGTCCGAGCAGATGGGCTCCATGCCCTTCATGATCACCGGCATCACGCAGGGCTTCGGCCTCGGCTTCGTCTTCGTGCCGCTCTCGACCATCTCCTTCGCGACGCTGCCGCCGAAATGGCGCACCGACGCCGCCTCGCTGTTCAGCCTCGTGCGCAATCTCGGTTCGTCGATCGGCGTCTCCATCGTCGCGACGCTGCTCGCGCAGAACACGCAGATCATGCATCAGGCGATGGCCGGCCATGTCACGGCCACCAATCCGGCGCTGCCGATGGACATGGCCATGGGCGATCTCGGCGCGCTGGGCCGGCTCAACGCGGCGATCACGCGCGAGGCGGCCTTCGTCGCCTATATCGACGACTTCAAGCTGATGATGTTCGTCACCATGACGACGATCCCGCTGCTGCTCCTGCTGCGCAACAAGCCGCAGAAGGGACCGGCGGAGCATGTCGCCCTCGATTGACGGTTCCGGTGTCTCCGGCTCCGGCGGCTGAGCGGTCCCTACCCGCCGCGCCGCGGAGCCGGAGATGCCGGATGCTCACGAGAGAAGCCGCGCGAAGCCCGCTCCGGCGCCGAGGATCACGACCAGCCAGGCCGGCCAGCGCAGCACCGCGAGCAGCCCCCAGGCCAGGATCGCGACCGCGAGATCGCGCGGCGCATGCACCGCGGTGGTGAAGACCGGATCATAGAGCGCGGCGGCGAGGATGCCGACCACCGCGGCATTGACGCCGGTCAGTGCGCGGCGGGCGGGACCGAAGCCCGCGAGCCGCCGCCAGAAGGGCAGCGCCCCGATCACCAGCAGGAAGCCCGGCGCGAACAGCGCCAAAGTCGCGATCAGCGCGCCGGACCATGGTCCCGGCATCGCCGCCGTCGCCCCCAGGAACGCCGCGAGCGAGAACAGCGGTCCAGGCATCGCCTGCGCCGCGCCATAGCCGGCGATGAAGCTCTCCGGCGCGATCATCCCCGTGCCGACCACGCCCCGCTCGAGGAGCGGCAGCACGACATGCCCGCCGCCGAAGACGAGCGCGCCAGCCTGATAGAAGGGCGCCGCCAGCGCCGCGACGGGTGATTGCGTCGCCAGCACCGGCAGCGCGGCGAGGAGAGCCGCGAACAGCACCAGCGCCGCGACGCCGAGCCGTCGCGATCCCGGCGGAGGCGTCTCACGCGACACCGCCGCCGGCCGCTCCGGCGCCAAGGCGAGGCCGATGAGCGCCGCTAAGGCGATGATGCCGATCTGCGTCAGCGCGAAGGGGAAGAGCAGTGAAGCGGCCGCGGCCGCCACTGCGAGGCCGGCGGTGAACCGCGTCGTGGCGAGCGAGCCCGCCATGCCGCGCACCGCTTCCGCGACCACCGCCACGGCTACCAGTGCGAGTCCGCCGACGACGCCGGTATCGATGCCGATGCCGGATGCGAGGCCGAGCCCGAGCGCGGCCATGACGAGCGCCGATGGCAGCGTGAAGCCGAGAAAGGCCGCGACAGCGCCGCCGAGCCCCGCTTTCTCATAGCCGATGCCCATGCCGACCTGGCTCGAGGTCGGCCCCGGCAGGAACTGGCAGAGCGCCACGAGATCGGCATAGACCCCCTCCTCCATCCAGCCGAGCCGGCGGACGAAGGCCTCGCGGAAATAGCCGAGATGCGCCACCGGGCCGCCGAACGAGGTCAGCCCGAGGCGCAGGAATTCGGCGAAGATCCGTCCGGGTCCGGGCGGGCCGGCCGGCGACGTCACGTCGGCCATAGCAGCGCCGCCCTTCGCCTCAGCGCTTGTGCCAGCCGCTGAACGGCGTCTCGGCGACCGGACTGATCGGCGGACGGCCATCCTTCCAGGCAAGGAGATTGTCGACGACGCGCTGCCCCATGGCGTCGCGCGTATGCTCCGAGGCCGAGCCGACATGCGGCAGCAGCACGGCATTCTCCAGCGCCATCAGCGCCGCGGGCACCTGCGGCTCCTTCTCGAACACGTCGAGGCCGGCGGCGTGGATCCGCTTCTCGGTGAGCGCCGCGATCAGCTCCGCCTCGTCGACCACGGTGCCGCGGCCGATATTGATGACGATGCCACGCGGCCCGAGCGCATCGAGCACCGCGCGGTTGATCAGCTTATCGGTCGAGGCCCCGCCCGGCAGCACGCTGACCAGCATGTCGACATCGCGCGCCATCTCGACGAGGTCGCCATAGTAGCGATAGGAGACATCCTCCTGCGGGCGGCGGTTGTGATAGACGACCGGCACGCCGAACGCCTCCAGCCGGCGGGCGATCGCCTTGCCGATCCGGCCGAGCCCGACAATGCCGGCGGTGCGGTCGCGCAGCGTCGCCTTGGTCAGCGGATAGGCCGCCGTCGGCCACTTCCCGGCGCGCAGATACCGCTCGGCGGCGGAGAATTCGCGCACCGTCATCAGGATCAGCCCGAGCGCCGTGTCGGCCACTTCCTCGGTCAGCACATCGGGGGTGTTGGTGACGATCACGCCCTTCTCGGCGGCGTAGCGCGCATCGACATTGTCATAGCCGACGCCGAAATTCGCGACGATCTCGAGATGCGGCAGGGCGTCGATCAGCGCCGCGTCCACTTTCGCATGGCCGCCGGCGGCGACGGCGCGGATATGCGGGGCGAGCGCCTGGAGCGCGGCGGCCGGATCGTCGCGCAGATGCAGGCGGTGCACGGTGAACTGCGCGTCCAGCGCCCGCTCGACGCTGTCGCTCATGCGTCCGGGCATCAGGATTTCGGGCCGTGACATCGTTTCCAAGCTCCAGTTTCGAAAATAGTGGGGTCAGGGGCGGGTCGAGGCGCGGATGCGCAGCTCGGGCTCGATCAGGATGCGCTCCGGCTCCATCTCGGCGCCGTCGATCTGCGCCGCGAGAAGCCCGGCGGCGAGGCTGCCGATCCGTTCGGGGCCATTGAACACCGAGGTGAGGGCCGGCGCCGCCCAGGCCGCGCCGTCGGTGTCGTCATAGCCGGCGACGGCGACGTCGCGGCCCGGCTCGAGGCCGGCATGGCGCAGCGCCGAAACGAGCCCGAAGGCGACGAGATCGTTGAAGCCGATCAGCGCCGTCGGCGGATCATCGAGTGCCAGCAGCCGCTCCGCGCTGGCGCGCACCGCGGCCTGGCTCATCACCTCCGGGCAGTCGAGCGCCGGATCGGCCTCGATGCCGGCTTCCGCGAGTGCCGCGACATAGCCGGCATGGCGCTCGGCGCCGGCGCTGGTCGCGCGCCGCCCACCGACGAAGCCGATGCGCCGATGTCCCTCTGCCACCAGATGGCGGGCGAGCGCGCGCGCGCCGGAGAAATCATTGCCGCGCACCAGCGGCACCGCGGCGCCCGATACCTCGCGGCAGATCATCACGAAAGGCAGCCCCTGGTCGGTGATCCGCGCCACGGCGGCCGCGTCGGTGCCGATCGCCGGGCACATGATCAGCCCGTCGGCGCGATGTTGCAGCAGCGTGTCGACGAAGGTCCGTTGCCGGCCGATATCGTCGCCGTGATTGCAGATCATGATCGCCAGCGAGCGCGCATTGAGCGCCCCTTCCAGCGTGCGGAAGATCTCGGCGAAATAGGGGTTGAGCACGTCATGGACCATGACGCCGACCATGTTGGTCCGCGCCGTCCGGAGGCTGGCCGCTGAGCGGTTGGCGACATAGCCGGCCTCGTCGGCGAGCGCGCGCACGCGCAGCCGCGTCGCCTCGGCGACGAGCGGCGAATCGCGCAGCGCCAGCGAGATCGTCGCGGTGGAGAGGCCGAGCTCCTGCCCGAGCATGCGCAGCGTCAGCACGCGCCGGCCGGGGCGTCGCGGCGCAGCCCGGGGAACCTCGTCCGTGTCGCGATCCGCCATCTGCCGAGACCCGCCGTCCCCTGGCCGCGCTTGCCGCATCTCAGCCGCGCGGCCCTATGCTCTTCGATTAAACCAATTTAGGTTCGGGCAAAACCTCAAACTCCCCGATCACCCGAACATGAGACGTCAGGACGAGAGCATGCAGGACAGAGCGAAGACGACGGTCGGCTTTATCGGGCTCGGCTATATGGGCGAGGGCATGGCCGCCAACCTGCTCGCCAAGGGCAACGCGCTGGTCGTCATGGCCAATCGCAAGCGCGACGCCGTCGAGCGCCTCGTCGCGGACGGCGCGAGCGAGGTGAAGACTGCCGCGGAAATGGCGGCGCTCTCAGATGCCATCTTCCTCTGCGTCACCGGCTCGCCTGAGGTCGAGGCGATCATCGAGGGACCGGACGGCATCCTCGCCGGCGGCAAGCCCGGCCTGATGGTCATCGATTGCAGCACGGCCGAGCCGGATTCGACGCTGCGCCTCGCCGAGGTGCTGGCGAAGAAGGGCATGAGCCTCGTCGACGCGCCGCTCGGCGGCACGCCCGCCGGCGCCAAGGCCGGCACTCTGCAAGCCTTGGTCGGCGCCTCCGACGAAGACTTCGCGCGGGCCGAGCCGCTGATCGCCTGCTGGGCGGCGACGATCGCCCATGTCGGCCCGGTCGGCGCCGGCCACAAGATGAAGCTGATCAACAACTTCCTCTCGCTCGGCTATGCCGCGCTCTATTCCGAGGCGCTGGCGCTGGGTCAGAAAGTCGGCATCAGCCCGGAGACCTTCCACTCGGTGATCGGCCAGGGCCGCATGCGCTGCGGCTTCTACGACACCTTCATGACCTATGTGATCAAGCGCGACGAGAACGCCCACCAGTTCACGATCGCGAATGCCTACAAGGATCTCCGCTACCTCTCCGGCATGGCCGACAGCGCCCGCCTCGTGAACCCGATGGGCAGCGCGGTGAAGAACCAGTTCGCGGCGATGGCCGCGGCCGGCCAGGCGGAACGCTACGTCCCGATGCTGTCGGACTTCGTGGCGGAAGCGAATGGGGTAGACGTCAAGTAGGCAACTTGGAGCCCAAGCAATACGGAACCCGTATAGGATGGAACGGATCATTCAGAAGATTAAAAGACGAGAGCTGAACTGAAACGATCTATTGAGGCTTCGCGATAATGCTCTGGCGAGGGCAGCGGCCGGAGATCAAGGAGCGCAAGCTGTCATCGATGCTATCAATCAGTCCGGCGTGATCGGTCAGGATCGTGAATTCGCATTTATCGGGTTTTGTCCCGGTGGCGATATCTCATTCCGCCAAGACCGCAAATGGATCGCAGAAGGCATCTGCGAATTCGGCATCATTGAGAGCGGAGTTCAACATCGACGTTTTGCTGGAATCGTCCCGGGCGACCTGTTGATTCTAAAGAAAAGAGAGCAGTTCGGCGAAACGATGCGGCTATACGGCCACGGCAGAGTTTCCGAGGTTCTCACGATAGGCGGGCGGCTTGGCGTGCAGTGGAATACGGATGCCGGAGAGATCGTGATCCCGTTGATGGGCTGCAATGGAACCGTCGACATCCGATCGATTGAAACTGTCGAGGCTGAAGCCCCCCAGGAGTTTTGGGACTGGCTCGGCTTCAACGGATAAGGTCGCCCTTCCCCTCCTGCCCCGATTCCGGACGACAAAAAGCCCCGCCGAGCATTTCTGCCTGGCGGGGCTTTTTGATTGGGTGTGAAGAGAGAGAGTTTGTTTTCTTTCTGCGTTTTGCAGGCCTGGCAGCGA
>Ga0209933_1001084_pt1 | contig 31732 bp, 22 predicted proteins | sample ThiBiot_300_biof_FD_183944 | JGI IMG/M metagenome (GOLD analysis project Ga0209933, IMG submission 183944) | Wastewater bioreactor microbial communities from Cape Town, South Africa - Thiocy_cont_300_biof (SPAdes) | ecosystem: Engineered > Bioremediation > Thiocyanate > Unclassified | place...
GTTGTCCCCGGGTCTTCTGCAAAACAGTAACGTCAAACCAGACCCGCAGCAGGACGTCATAGTGGTGACGGGAAGCAGCGGCTTTATCGGTGCGGCAGTAGTCAAAAAGCTGGCTGAACGATTTCGCATCGTGGCTTTCGACCGCGAAACCTCGCCACATCCGGCAGTGGTAGCGGAATGTGTGTGCATCGATCTGACTGAGGACGACAGTGTGGCGGCAGCGCTGCAAAGGCTGCGCACGGCTTACGGGGGCCGTATCGCGTCGGTGATTCATCTGGCAGCCTATTTCGATCTCACCGGTGAGCCAGATCCCAAGTACCAAACCGTCACAGTGGAAGGAACCGGACGCCTGCTGCGCGGCCTCCAGGAATTCCAACTCGAGCAATTCGTATTTGTCAGCACCATGCTCGTGCACGCGCCAGGCGAGCACGGTAAGCCCATCAACGAAGACTGGCCGCTCGACCCCAAGCTGCCTTATCGGGAATCGAAAATCCTGACCGAGCGCCTCATCCGCGAGCAGCGTGGCGATGTGCCGGTTGTCCTGGCGCGTCCAGCAGGGGTATACGACGATCTTTGCCATGCGCCTATTCTCGCTCATCAGATCGCGCGAATCTATGAGCGCCGCCTAATCAGCCACCTCTATTCCGGCCGCCTTGATACAGGCCAATCCTGGCTGCATCTTGACGACCTGACTGAAGCGCTGCTGCGGATCGTCATGCGTCGGCACGCGCTGCCACCGGAGCTGCCGCTGCTACTCGGCGAAAGCGAGGTCATGGGCTTCGATGATATCCAGCGCGAACTCGGACAGCTAATCCATGGAGAGGAATGGCAGACAGTAGCAATACCCAAGCCAGTGGCGAAGACAGGTGCCTGGGTGGAAAACGAGATTCTTCAGGAAGATCCCTTCGTCAAGCCCTGGATGATCGATGCGTCCGAGGATCATTACGAGCTGGACACCTCTCGTGCACGAAACCTGCTCGATTGGAAACCACGGTTTGGCCTGCGCGAAACGTTGCCAAAGATGGTCGATGCGCTTAAGCGTGATCCAGCTTCCTTCTATCGCGCCAACAAACTCAACGCGGCCAAGGTTGCCGCCAAGAGCTTGACCGAACAAGGTGAAGAGCATGAAAGCATGGATCCGGTCAGCGAGCATGAAATGATGCGCGAGCACATGCAGGGCATGCGCAAGATGCATTTCGATATGCTATGGGTGCACTATCTCAACCTGCTGCTGGGCGCCTGGCTGACTACCAGCCCGTTCATATTCGGTTCGTTCGGGCAGGATACCTTCAGTGAAGCCATACTTCGCGTAACACAGGAGCGCAACCTTGACCCCCCGGAGTTACGCAACGCATTGCTGGGCTGGAGCGATCTTCTCAGCGGCCTGCTGATCATGCTGTTCTCAACGATGTCGCTCTCGCCGCGTCTAGCCTGGGCACAGTGGGCCAACGCCACGGTTGGCGTCTGGCTGCTGTTTGCGCCGCTGGTATTCTGGGCGCCGAGCGCGGCGGTCTATACCAACGATACGATGATCGGCGCATTGGTGATCACCTTTTCCATTCTGGTACCGATGATGCCAGGCATGAGCATGGAAAGCATGATGGACAAGTCCGACATGCCCGTAGGTTGGACCTACAGTCCCTCGACCTATCTGCAGCGGTTGCCGATCATCGTGATGGGCGCGGTCGGCTTCCTGATCTCACGCCACCTTGCCGCCTACCAGCTTGGCCATATAGAGAGTGCCTGGGAGCCCTTTTTTGCGGGCACTAAGGGCTTGAATGGCACCGAGACGATCATCACTTCCGATGTCTCCAAGGCCTGGCCGGTGGCCGATGCCGGGCTTGGGGCGGTAGCTTATATGTTCGAAATATTGATGGGCGTAATGGGCGGGCGGCAACGCTGGCGAACCATGCCCTGGATGGTCACCATGTTCGGTTTTATCGTGGTGCCGCTGGGCGTGGTCAGCATCTACTTCATCATTATTCAGCCGATCGTGATTGGAACCTGGTGCAGTCCATGCCTGCTGGCGGGTATTGCGATGCTGATCATGATTCCTTATAGCCTGGACGAACTGGTGGCGATGGGTCAATACCTGGTGCAAAGCACGCGGCGGGGGGAGCCGTTCTGGCGTACGTTCTTTCGCGGTGGTGCGCAGCCGGAAGGCCGGCAAGATCATCACGCAGACTTCGATGCACCGCTGGCTGATGCCGTGAGTTCGGCTTGCCGGGGCGTGACAATTCCCTGGACACTGGTGGTCAGTATCGGCTTGGGTCTCTGGTTGATGTTTACCCGCCTGATATTCGGAACCCAACCACCCATGGCTGACAGCGACCACCTGGTTGGCGCCCTCATCATCACGGTTGCCGTCATCGCGATGGCGGAGGTTGCTCGCCCGTTGCGCTTTTTAAATGTCGGCTTTGGCCTATGGCTGCTGGCGGCGCCATGGCTGCTCGAGGGTGCTTCTGTAACCGCTTCCTGGGCTGGCGTGCTTATCGGACTCGCGGTGATTGCCCTCAGCCTGCCACGAGGAAAGCTCAGCAAGGAGCATTACGGCAGTTGGGATCGTGCTGTCGTGTAGCAAGAACTAAATTTCAAAGGCACTTATCGATGATCAGGTTTCTATCATGAGACGTTCAGTCTCGTTGACGGGAAGGCGTTAGGGGCACGTCATATTGTCCCCATTCTTAACTGAAGGAGAAACGACATGAGCCATCATCTGGACCAGAACGCCAAGAACTGCATTGACGCGTGCAATGACTGTGCGAACGAATGCGGCTGCTGTTTCGCTGACATGGTGGGCAAAGACAGCCCTAATGACTGCCCTGCCTGCTGCATCGAGTGCGCAGCGATCTGCCGGTTAGCCGCAGATGCGATGTGCCGCAACAGTCGCTTCGCCAAGCAGATCTGCAGGCTGTGCGCCGAGATCTGCGACTGGTGCGCAAAGGAATGCGAAGCGCATGAGGGGGAATCGTGCAAGCGCTGTGCCGAGGCCTGCCGTCGCTGCGCCGAGGCTTGCCGCAATTGGGCTGGCGCATGAGTTAGTCGAAGGCCGCTAGCGCATCAGGAGCATTTTTCATGTTTCACCGGGGGAATGGCGCTTTATGTCATTCCTTCGCCTCCACACAAAAGATTGACACTCGTTCAAAGCCGCATTCCGAACGAGCATTCAGGAGGTTGGAAATGAAAGCAGACTTGAATCATTCGCATCCGTCCCACGCTCACGATCATAATCACCACAATCGCCAGCAAGCGGGTTCCGTGCCCCCAGCCTCAGTACAGAGAGCAGGGCCCCAATGGACCTGCCCCATGCATCCGGAAATCGTGCGCGACGCGCCTGGCGACTGTCCCATCTGTGGCATGCCCCTGGTGCCCATTGCAGGCACAGGTGCCGATGTGGGTGAAGTGGATGATGCCGCGAATTCCGAACTGCGCGATCTCTCCCGCCGTTTATGGGCTGGCATCGCGTTGTCGCTTCCGCTGGTCGTGCTCGCGATGGGGCCCATGGTGGGACTTCATGAGCCATTCGGGCTCCAGCCGCATTCACGCGGCTGGTTTGAGTTCCTGCTCGGCACCCCTGTCGTACTATGGACTGGCTGGCCGATCCTGCGCAAGTTCTGGTTCTCGCTTACGCACCGCGCTCTCAATATGTATACCTTGATCGGCCTGGGGGTGGGACTCGCCTATCTCTTCAGTCTCGCAGCCGTACTCATACCCGGGTGGTTTCCGCAGGAATTCCGCGCGCATGATGGCGCGGTGGGAACTTATTTCGAAGCGGCGGCCGTTATCGTGACGCTGGTGATACTCGGCGATTACCTTCAGACGCGGGCAATGGGTCAGACCAGCCGGGCTATTCAACAATTGCTGAAACTCGCGCCCAACCAGGCCTGGCGGCTCAGTGACGATGGAACGGAGGAACAAGTATCGCTCGAGACCGTAACCGTGGGCAATCGGTTGCGTGTAAAGCCCGGAGAGAAGATACCTGTCGACGGTACCGTGCTCGAAGGTTTGAGTCGGATCGACGAATCGATGATTACCGGCGAGCCCGTGCCGGTAGCCAAGGCTCCGGGCGACAAGGTTACCGGTGCCACCATGAACAGCAATGGCTCATTGATTATCCGCGCCGAGCGCGTGGGCGCGGATACGCTGCTGGCGCGCATCGTTCACATGGTCGGCGAAGCGCAGCGCACGCGCGCACCGATCCAGCGGCTTGCGGATGTCATCGCGGCCTACTTCGTTCAGATCGTCATAGCGATTGCCATCATCACCGCGCTGGCATGGTGGTTTCTCGGTCCCGAGCCAAGATTCGCTTACGCATTTCTCAATGCCATTGCCGTCCTCATCATCGCTTGCCCTTGCGCGGTCGGTCTTGCCACACCCATTTCGATGACAGTCGCCATGGGGCAGGGTGCGCGCGCGGGTATCCTGTTCCGCAATGCCGACGCGATCGAGCGCATGCGCGACATCGATACCATCGTGGTGGACAAGACTGGCACGCTGACGCTGGGGCGCCCTGCATTGACGGACTTCGTTGCCGAAAACATTAACCAGGACGAGGCACTGGCGCTGGTGGCGGGCGTGGAGCAGCTTTCGGAACATCCGATTGGACTTGCAATCGTCGAGGGCGCCAAAGCGCGTGGCCTGTTACCGCTCCCGGCGGAAGCTTTCAATGCAGTCAACGGCCTTGGCGTGCAAGCCGATATCGACGGCAAGAATGTACTCGTAGGCAGCCGTAATTTTCTCGCGCAGCATGGCGTGGATACGCAATCCTGGCATCGCCGAGCCGAAGCTTGGCGTGCGGAAGCCAAAACAGTGGTGTTCTTCGCCATCAACGGCGTAGCCGCTGGAATCGCGGCGGTCGCGGATCCCATCAAGGAAAGCACGCCCGAGGCGATCGCGGCACTTAAGCACCTCGGCGTGCGCATCGTGATGCTCACCGGTGATTCGCGGCGTACAGCTGATGCGATTGCCCGGTATCTCGGGATCGATGAAACGCTGGCCGAAGTGCTCCCCGAGGACAAGGCTGGTCATGTGAAGCGTCTGCAGGCCGAAGGACGCAAGGTCGTGATGGCGGGCGATGGCATCAATGATGCGCCCGCGCTGGCCCAAGCTGACGTCGGCATTGCGATGGGTACCGGCACCGACGTGGCAATGGAAAGCGCGGGGGTCACGCTCGTCAAAGGCGATCTGCGCGGTATTGAGCGCGCTATCGTGCTGTCGCGCGCCACCATGCGCAATATCCGGCAGAACCTTGCCTTTGCATTCGGCTATAACGCGCTTGGCATTCCGCTTGCTGCTGGGGTGCTGTATCCGGCTTTCGGGCTGCTGCTCTCGCCGATGTTTGCCGGTGCTGCCATGGCAATGAGCTCGGTTTCGGTTGTTACCAACGCGTTGCGGCTCGATCGTATCAAATTATGACTGTTTACCTAAAGTCATCTCATGACGTATTGGCAGAGAACAGGATGGGACGACGTAATGAAGCCTAATTTTATTGCAAGACGTTCGTTGTTGAAGGGAATGGGCGCTTTGGGCGCGTTGACGGCGTTTGAGAGCATCCTGCCCGCCTACGCCTGGTCGGGCGTGTCGAATTCCGTGGCTCCCACTACACAACTGAGCGGAAATGTGATTGACCTTACCATTGCCGAGACTCCGTTTCGCGTCGATAGCCGAACTACGACCGCGATAACTGTCAATGGCACGGTGCCGGGTCCGCTAATCCGCCTGCGCGAGGGCCAGGATGTCATCTTGAACGTCACCAACCGCTTGAAGGAGACCGCTTCGATTCACTGGCATGGCGTACTTGTGCCGCCGGATATGGATGGCGTGCCCGGCGTCAGCTTTGCCGGCATTGAGCCTGGAATGACCTTCGTTTACCAGTTTCCCATCAAGCAATACGGGACGTACTGGTATCACAGTCACTCCGGGGGACAAGAGCAAGCGGGTGTGTATGCGCCGCTGATCTTTGACCCGATCGAGCCGGATCCCATCCAATATGATCGGGAATACGTGGTGATGCTCTCGGACTGGAGCTTCGACTCGCTCGAAGGAATGATCGCCAAGCTCAAGAAACAGTCCGGGTATTTCAACTTCCAGCAGCGCACATGGGGCGAGTTCGCGTCCGATGTGGCGGAATATGGCTGGAAGCCGACTATAAATAACTACCTGATGTGGGCACGCATGCGGATGGACCCGACGGATTTGGAGGACGTAACCAGCTACGCCTATACCTACCTGATGAACGGTCTCACGCCGGCGGCCAACTGGACAGGACTTTTTCATCCGGGCGAACGTATACGCCTGCGCTTCATTCAAGTAGGGGTCATGACTTTCCAGGACGTGCGCATCCCTGGACTCAAGATGACGGTTGTGCAAGCCGATGGCCAGAACGTGCAGCCGGTCGAGGTGGACGAATTTCGCATCGGGCCGGCGGAGACCTACGACGTTATTGTGGAACCCAAGGAGGATCGTGCCTATACGATCTTCGCAGAGACGCTGGATCGCAGCGGCTATGCACGAGGGACACTTGCTCCCCGTCCCGGCATGAGCGCCGCTATTCCCGAACGCCGTCCTCGCCCGCTCCGCACTATGCAAAGCATGGGCATGAATATGGAAGGCATGGACATGAGCAGCATGAAGCTAGAGATGGCTGAAAACGCTAAAGCCGGTGGCGATCCGAAGAGGGACATGAATTCCCAGGGGCAGGGAATGGAGATGTCCACCATGAAATCATCCGGTGGCAAGCACGGCATGGAGGACATGCAGAGCGGCGCCGGAAAAGAAGGCGCATCAAACAAGCAAGGGCAGCAAGAAATGCACGGGATGCCGGGCATGCTGAAGAAGAAGCCCGCACTGCACGACATGAAAAACATGGGAGGCATGAATCATCGGTCGGAGATTCCCGGCAGCACGCCCGTCGAGCATGGCCCCGACGACCATGGCCCCGGCAACCAATGGACGCCAAATTTTACACGTGCCCGCCTGGATGACGCGGGCATCGGGCTGGGCGGCAGCGAGCGGCGGGTCCTGGTCTATACCGACTTGAAAGCCTTGCATCCGTATCCCGATCAGCGAAAGCCTGAACGAGAACTAGAAATTCACCTCACTGGAAACATGGAACGCTTCATGTGGTCGTTCGATGGCAAGAAGTACTCGGATGCCAAAGAACCAGTTCATTTCCGCCATGGCGAACGTCTGCGCTGGACATTCGTCAATGACAGCATGATGGAACACACCATGCATCTGCATGGAATGTGGATGTATCTCGAGAACGGCACGGGAGAATATTTGCCGCGCAAGCACACGGTTCTTGTCAAGCCCGCCGAGCGGGTCTCCGTCGCCATCACTCCCGACCCGCCCGGACGCTGGTTCTTCCACTGTCATCTACTCTTGCACATGGAAGTGGGCATGGCCCGCGTCGTTGAGGTTTCCGATACGATTCCCGAGGCGCGGTCGTGAGAGGGTTTCAAAGAACTTTATCGGGAACGGTTCTGATCATCCCGTTGAGCATGGGAGCCGGCCTGCCTGCCGCTTCCGCCCAGACCACGCCCGCCCTTTTGCCTGCTCCGGACGCACGCTTGCTGCCTAGATCCTCCACACTTAATAATTTGTCGCCGAAGGCCTGGCCCAGCCCCGTTGAGGATAAACGGCCTAACGTTTTCCTGCGCTCCGACGTGCTCGAATACCGCCCAAAGGATAAAGACAGCGACTTTCGGTGGGATATCGAGGGCTGGTATGGCGGGGACTACAACCGGATTTGGATCAAGAGCGAGGGTGAACGGAACACGGCCTTCAAAGCCGACTACGACATCGACGCGCAACTGCTTTACGGCCGATTCATCAAGAAATATTACGATTTCCAGATAGGCGTGCGCGGCGAGACGCAGACTTTCAGGGGGGAGAACGTGGCCCGCGCCCATGGGGTCATCGGGTTCCAGGGGCTTGTTCCTTACAACTACGAGATCGAGTCATCCTTGTTCATCAGCCAGGACGGCGACGTATCGGCCCGCCTCCAGGGATCAAAAGACCTCTTGTTGACGCAGCGGCTGATCCTGCAGGCGCGCTTTGAAACCCATGCCGCCATCCAGAAAGTGGAGCGATTCACTACCGGAAGTGGCTTGAATAATATCGAGTTTGGCCTGCGCCTGCGCTACGAAATCAGGCGGCAGATAGCGCCCTATATCGGCGTCTCAATTGACCGCAGTTTCTTTGGAACGGCTGATCTTGTTCGCCAGGATGGCGGTACTCCCCACCAAATTCGTTTTGTGGCAGGGATGCGCTTATGGTACTGAACGTCCACCTGGGAGTAAATTCCCGTTTGGCTTGCGAACTAAATCCTGGCGTAGCGATTTATCCCCACCATCAGAAAGATGGTGGGGATAAAAATGGCTCAAAGTGAAGCGAGATCTTGCCTCGATACTTATGCAACAGACCCCATAAAGTCTGGGTTGGCAAGACGTCGCCTTGCAATAAAACCTATCAGAAACAGTCCGGCAAGCAGCATGGCGTAGGTTTCCGGTTCCGGAACGGGAGAGACGTTAACGAATCCCGGGACATCCGTAAGTATTATTCGCCCGTTAAGCGGCTGAACCGGGCGCGCATCACCTTCCGGGAAGAGGGTTTGGAAGGCCTGGACCTGGCTCTGCGACATATACATTGGATCGGCAAGATTGATCCAGGTCACGCCTTCCGTAAACGGAGGCGTAGTGAGCGAGCCGGTATAGCGGAATGAATCCATGTTACTCGCCGGCAGAAGATCGTTCAGGTTGAAGGAATTGACGGCGAGGTGGTCGGTTGTGGTCTGCGGCAGATGAGAGAAAATTGGCGCAAGCGCGGCATTATCAGCTGAACTATAGTTAATCCAACGGCCTACGACCAGAATATTTTTGGCTGCATCGGTAAAGACTAGATGCATCTCCAGAGGGGTCGCCTTGCTATTTTCCAGATGCTCCGAAGGCGTGTGCCAGTGGAACTGAGCCAGGTTCCATTTGTCTCCGGAAAGTGTCAGGCTTCCCGCGCCGGGTGCTACATTGGCTCTGATGGTGCTCTCCTTTCCAGGCGAACCATTATTGATGACATCCAGGCTGGTGTTGGAACTCAAATCAAATTTCAGCGGGGCCAAATTCCCAAAATACGTATTGTCCGAACGAATATCAATAGGGCTTTGGGCTTCCATCCCGGCCAACTGATCGTCCACCAAATCCGCCTGCGCCGCAGACATCCCGGACAGGAAAAGAGCAGAAGCAAGCGATGCTAACGGCAGGAACCGAAACAATGATTTCATAACAAGGACTCCCTATAAGTAGTGACTTCTAATAATTATGGAAGGGTTGCTGCAACCAAAAATAGCATGCCTTATGTGAGAAAAACGTTGGTTAAATGTTAAGAATTAATATCCACAGTATGTGTAGGGATTCTTACTTAAAAAGATCTTGCTCTTTTTTGCCCCTTGGTTATTAGCCGCATCAAATGGACATAATATCTCCAGCATGTAACGCATCTCTATGTCTGCTACCGTACAGATCATTTTCGAGGGGCAGTTTATTAAATACAGACGTTGGCCCTGAAATAGGGGCCTTGTCCCCCGCAACCTTTACCATGCCTTCCTTTAACTGGGAGATACATCATGTCCGACACCGGAAAACACCACGAGTCAAGGCATCATTACGAGCATGATTTTCACGGTTCGATAAATCATCTGGCCGAGCGTTACTTGGCGCAGGATGGGCTTAGTTTCAATTTCGGGAGGGCCGGGGAAAAATACCAGTTTGCCATAGGCAATGAAGGAAATGATTCCTTGGTTGGCGGCAAAGCCAAGGATTACATGTGGGGTCTGGGAGGCAACGACAAAATTGCGGGCCGCGGTGGAAACGACATACTCTACGGCGACTCCGGCGACGATCTGATCACAAGCCGGGGTGGGGCTGACCGCCTTGAAGGAGGAAATGGGAACGACCGTTTGTTTGGCGGTGACAACGCCGACATGCTGGCGGGAGGCTCCGGCGATGACTATCTCGACGAGGGTAAGGGACACGGAGCACTGGAGGGCGGCGCGGGAAACGACGTATTGGTCGGTGGCCAAGGCCCGGATGCGTTCATGGTTGATCGCATGAGCGGGGACGACATCATCAAGGACTTTACCCCGGGCCCTGGCATGTTTGACCATCTGGCGCTGCGGGACTTGCGCTGGGAGGATCTTAGCTTTGAAGATACGCAGGATGGCGTAAAGGTCAGCTGGGAAGGAGGCTCTGTCCTACTCGAGAACGTGACCCAGTCCCAGCTCGCGCAGGATGATTTCATGTTTGCCAATTCCCCTGATTTGCCCCCCAGCGCGCGACAAGCTGATGGCCCGACTTCCGAACGACCAAGCCCAAGTTCAGAGGGACAACACTTCCAGGGTGATCCGTTGCCGGGGAGCAACTTCGATCGAGCAGCCGATAAGGCAATTCACAATGATGACGGGCTGGACCTCACTTTCACGGGTGACGAGGCGTACCGGATCAAGGTCGGCACATCGGACAAGGATACTTTTGCCGGTGATGCAAGATGGGATCACTTCTTCGGGCGCAAAGGCGATGACCTCGCCTTTGGCGAGGATGGAAACGATATCCTGCAAGGCGACGATGGCAACGATGATCTTTATGGCGGCATGGGCATGGATAGACTGAACGGCGGCGAGGGAAATGACCGGTTGTTTGGTGGCGCCGAAGCTGATGAGCTCATGGGCATGAACGGCGAGGATTATCTCGACGCTGGCGCCGGCCATGACATGATCGAAGGTGGCGAGGGCAATGATACTATAGCTGGCGGTACCGGCGCCGACGCGTTCATTGTAGAGCCCGGCAGCGGATTCGATATCGTCCTCGATTTCGAGGCCCGTGGCGATGCGCAAGGCGCTTTTGACCATCTTGCGTTGCGCGACATACTGCCGGAGCAAGTGAGCGTTGTGGACACTTCCGAAGGCGCGCTTGTGAGCTGGAACACAGACGACGACGCGGCAAGGGAGGGCTCAGTGCTACTGGAGGGCGTGTTCAGGGAGGACTTGCGCCAAAGCGACTTCATGTTTGTCAATGAGCCAGGCTTTGTCGTCGGCATTAATGACTTCGGCTCGGACTATATCTTCTAACGGGTATAAAACCTTTGGCAGGGCAAGAAGGCGCCGATAGCTGATGCGATGTCGTCCATAGATCACTTGGTCATCCTGCCTGCGAACTCATTCCCCTGTCTCCTTGGATCTATAGTGCAAGCTCCCGGTAACTCCACAAGATAGATGCGACGCTCTGGAATATCCGTTTCCAGCATGCTCTCGTCCCTCGCATTCGGCTTGTGGAGTTACTGTTTTCGGCTCAGGCAACTCTCAAAGCGTCAGGCTCTAAAGATGATTCGGCCATAGCTTCTTGAGCTGAAAGGACTGTTTATGCGCTCAAACTCATAATTTCGGTTTCCTTTTTTGGCTAGCTGCTATAGAGCCCCATCAAACCAGATCAGCCAGTAGCATGGCTTAGCTCTTTGGTTCTGGCACGGGCTGATGAATCCGGGTAAATCAGAAGTATTATTCGCCATAAAGAGCTGAAGAGATGAGCAAGGGTAAAAAGAATGCCTTCTTCGAGACTTTCCCTTTCCCAGACGAACTAATATTCAAGATCCCGCGAACGGAAATTGCGCACACGCTGGCAGCGTTCAAGCAAGTGCTCATCGAAGTTGCGATCTTCAGCGCGATCATCAATTTCCTGTTGCTCGTTCCCGCGCTGTACATGCTGCAGGTTTACGATCGCGTGCTGGTCAGCCGCAACGAGGCTACTCTCCTGATGCTGACATTGATGGCGGTTGGCGCCTATCTGCTGATGAGCGCACTGGAACTTGTCCGGACCTTCGTGCTGGTACGCATCGGCGCCCAGTTCGACATGAAACTGAACAAGCGTGTCTACACGGCCTCGTTCGAGCAAAACCTGAAGTCTGCGGGAGGAAACGCCGGACAGTCGCTGCAGGATTTGACAAATATCCGGCAGTTTTTAACCAGCCAGGGGTTATTTGCGTTTCTTGACGCGCCGTGGTTTCCGGTACATCTGTTTGTCATTTTTTTGTTCAGTCCCCTGCTGGGTTCCTTTGCCTTGGGCGGCATCATAGTGCTGGTAGCCCTGGCTTTCGTCAACGAGATGATTTCCAAAAAGCCTTTGGCGGATGCCAGTACGATGGCGATTGCTTCGAGCAACCTCGCGAGCAGCAACTTGCGCAATGCGGAAGTGATAGCGGCCATGGGCATGCTGCCCAATCTGACATCACGCTGGCTTCGCCTGCATGGCCGTTTTCTGCAACTGCAGGCGGAAGCCAGTGAGAAGGCGGGCATTATTGCCGCTGTCACAAAATTTGTACGAATTTCGATGCAGTCGCTGATATTGGGCCTGGGTGCAATGCTCGTGCTGCAAGGCAAAATTACCCCTGGGGTAATGATTGTTGCTTCCATCCTAATGGGAAGAGCATTAAGCCCTGTCGAACAACTCATCGCCGGGTGGAAAAACTGGAGTAGCACCCGAAGCGCGTATGAACGCCTGAGTACTCTGCTTGAAGCTAATCCACCGCATGAAACGCGAATGTCACTGCCCAAACCGCTCGGAGAGCTCGAGGTGGAAATGGTGACAGCAGCTCCTCCCGGGGCTACACGAGTGGTGCTGAAGAACCTGAAATTTAGAATTGAACCTGGGGACGTGCTCGGAATCATGGGACCAAGCGGAGCAGGGAAGTCGACATTAGCACGATTGCTGGTCGGCATCTGGCCATCAATGGCGGGAAAAGTTCGCCTGGATAAGGCTGATATTTATCAATGGAATAAGGATGAGCTAGGACCCCACGTGGGTTACTTGCCGCAGGATGTAGAACTCTTCGCTGGATCAGTGAGTGAAAATATCGCTCGTTTTGGAGAGGTCGATGCGGAAAAAGTGGTGCTCGCAGCCAAGCGAGCGGGCGTGCATGAGATGATTTTGCGCTTGCCGCAAGGATATGACTCTTTGTTAGGTGAAGACGGCACGGGACTTTCCGGAGGCCAGAAGCAACGGCTTGGCTTGGCACGGGCGCTCTACGGCGATCCTTCCCTTATTGTGCTTGATGAGCCGAATTCGAACCTGGACGAGGCAGGCGAATTGGCTCTGCTTGCAGCGATTAATGATTTACGCAATCGCCACAAGACAACGGTAATCGTCACGCATCGCAGAAGCATTCTGGAAACCGCGACTAAGCTGTTATATCTACGGGAAGGCGCGACGATATTTGGGTCCAAGGAGCAAGTGAAACGCGAGTTGGCGAGATTGAGCCAGCGACTGGTGCAGAAGGCGGAGCATGAGGAAGAACATTCAGCATAAACTCGGCAACATGGCGACGGCCGTTCTCTGCGACGAGGAAACAATCCAGCGTGGAATCGATACTGACCCCCGCGTATATACTCGTATCGGATGGAAGATTGCCATCGGTGGGTTATGCACCTTTCTGCTGTGGGGTTTTCTGGCACCCCTCGATAAGGGTATTCCGCTCAGCGGCACAGTGATGGTATCCACTAACAGAAAGCCTGTCCAGCATCCAACCGGCGGGACGGTGGACGCGATCCTGGTGAAGGAAGGCGACGTCGTCAAGACGGGACAACCTCTGGTGCGCCTGAACGGGGTGCAAGTAACCGCCAACGCTGAAATGACGCGGATTAAATATTTTACCGCCAGGGCGACGGAGGCCCGCCTGGTTGCGGAACTCGAGGGAACGGAGGTCATCGTTTTTCCGGTGGAACTTGAGCGTGAAAAAGATGATTTGCGGGTTGCGAACAATATTCGGATACAGGAACAGCTGCTGAGTTCGCGCCTCATGGCAATCAAGAGCGAGCTGGCGGCCATAGACGAAAATATTTCAGGGCTGAAATTGCAAGCAGTCGGGTTAGAAGAATCACGAGCCAATAAGAAGGCGCAAATACAGTTTCTGGAGGAACAGCTCAACGGAATGCGCAAGCTCTCGAGGGAAGGCTATGCGACGCGTAACCGCCTACTCGACCTGGAGCAGACTTACGCACAAGTCAATAGCGTGATTTCAGAGGATATTGGCAACATTGGCCGTTTGCGGAGACAGATTTCGGAATTGAAGCTACGCCGCGTCCAACGTCAACAGGAATACCAAAAGGAAGTCAGTTCCCAGCTATCAGAGGTGCAAAAAGAAGCGGAAGCACTAGCCAATCAGCTAACGGTCCTGGATTACGATCAGGCCAATGTCGTAGTAAGAGCGCCGGTGGATGGAACAGTTGTGGGACTTGCAGTTTTCACATCTAAGGCCGTTGTCGGGCCGGGTTTCAAGATGATGGACATCGTCCCGAGCGAGGATGCGTTGGATGTCGAGGGACATGTCCCGGTACATCTAATCGACAAGGTACACCCCGACCTTCCGGTAGAGCTCATGTTTACAGCATTCGATCGAAATCTTACCCCGCATATCCCGGGAATCGTAACCCACGTTTCCGCTGATCGGTTCGTCGATGAAAAAACCGCAATGCCCTACTACAAGGTGAGAGTCAAGGCTGCGCCTGAGGCAATGGAAACGATTCTGGATTTGCGGATCAGGCCTGGCATGCCTGTTGACTTGTTCGTTAAAACAGGCGAACGCACAATGATGAACTATTTGCTGAAGCCCGTGCTAGATCATATTAAAATGTCAATGACAGAAGAATAACAGGCATGTAGTGCCGCACCCGCTCCATTATCTTGGTCTTGGCCCCTAGTTTCTGCACGTATATCGATTTAGTCCCCCATTGGTTCACGGAATGCTTAACGGCTACCTGAATTCCCCGTCCGACGGGCTGCATCCGAAATCTGAATAGATTTTTGCCTCCGCTAAAATTTCCCCTAATCCCCGTTCCCTGCTCATCACAAGGCCGCGCCAGCCGCTGCACGAACCATTGCTTGACGCGCAGGTCACTTGAATCCCAATCCTGATGGCAGCGGGACAACGCTTCCCGCCTTCTGCCTGCCTTTTACCCCACCCATTACCTGTCGCACGTATCGAAGGAACGGATTCTGGAAGTGATGGGAGAGGCGGTTTCCCTCAAATGCGCAGACGCTGGCGAAGCAGAAAAAGGGCGAACTGGCCGAATCGGCTAATGTCAAATTATCCGATTGCGCTGGCTGCCTGATTGCCTCAGGACCAGTATGGCAGACGAATCATAATCCATGAAATGCAGGCCTTGGTTAAGAGGCTGCAAGAAGATACTTCATCCCGCGAACGCAAACAGCAATATGCGTTTGCCTTCGAGTAGTAGAATTGGGTAAGAATGGAAACAGGAATTAGCATATTAGTTGTAATTGATGAATATTTTTCTAAGGACAGTAATATTGCTGTCAATTTCGCTAACGGCATTTGCTCAATCCGAACCGCAGGTAGATCGCCAATCCTTCATGTCGAGATCCGCTTCATTTGCTTATGAGTTGGGCAAGGCTTATCAAATGGGGAAAAACTGCAAAAAAGAGCTTAGCAATATTGCTCCTTCGAAGGCTTCAGGTCTCTTCATTAATTATATGGCAGAGCATGAGGTTCAACAGACGATGAGCAATTACGAAAGCGGCATGAAAATTAAAAGTGGAATGCTTTGTGAAAGGAAGGAGTTAAGAACCCACTTACGCGAGCTTCGATTAAAAATACCCGAATATACCGAAGCCGCTGTGCCCTTCATACGATCCCAGGCGGATCGGTGAACCTCTCGGCGCAAAGCCAGGATTGATGCGAACGTAAAAAATTCGTTTTGCGTAGGCTCGATTATCTCAAAAGAATAAGTTGGATGAGATACTCAAGCACGAATTCGTAGCTTGGGGGCAGAGAACCCTACGTCCAATTGCACCAGGACCCTTTTTTAGGTATACAATCTAATTGCATGAATAAGCGTCTCATCCGACCGGTCATATTTGCCTTGTTCGTCAGCATGCTGACGACGGGACTTGGCTGGGCTTTTAATGGCGAGGTGTTTGCTCATGAGCTTGACCGTCAGCATCACACGCTTTCGCTTGACCCGGTTGCGCTTCAAGCAGCCCATGAGCTTGAGGCTGCCAATGATGGCAAGCATGTAGACGCCGCCATTGATTTGTGCCTTCATGCGGCAGGGCAATACCAGCCCTTTTTTTTCATAATTCCTCCCTTCGTACCTGGCTCCATAGGTATGGAAGCATTGACACATTTCGTTTTTATCTCCGTTCCTGAATCCATTCCGGATTCCCCCCTTCATCCCCCCCGAAACACCTTCGCAAGTTAGTCCGGCAAGTTCGCTCGGTATAACAATCTGAACATTGCGTAGGCAATTCAACATCGCCTAGGCAATCTAAGTATTTATTACTTACGCGAGTTTGCTGCACAGTCATTGCTCTCGTTTGCTCTTGAGTAGCTGATGGGGCAATTGAGTTAGCGCATTACTTGCGGAGAATCCCATGAAGTTTGCCGTGTTGTTCACGGTGTGGCGGCACCTGGTGCCGGCAGGATCACTGATTCTGGCATTTGGCTTCACATCTGCGGCCATTGCCCAAAATACTTTCTCAGGGGAATTACCTGAGAGGAATCTAGATTATTCCAGTGAGTCTTTGCCCGAAGCCAAGGAAAAGAACGAGCTCACTCTGCGCGATGCCGTGCATCTCGCGCTGCGGCGAAACCCCGATCTGGCTGCTTTCGCTAAAGAAAAACTTGCCCTCGAAGGCGCCACCCTTCAGGCCGGCCTGTTGCCAAACCCTGAGTTGTCCGCGAACGTCGAAAATATGGGAAATATCCAGCCGCTCACTGAGGATATCAATTCCCAAAAATCGATTGGACAAGAAGTTACTCAGCAACTAAGTACGATTCGAATCAGCCAACTGATCGAGCTCGGTGGAAAACGTGCTGCGCGAGTGGTGGCTGCGTCGCTCAACCAGGAGCTTGCTGCTCGAGACTACGAAGCCCGGCGCGTAGAACTCATCGCTCGCGTCGCGAATGTGTTTACCGAAGTGCTTGCCGGTCAAGAACGGCTAAGGCTCGCAGAGGAGAGCCAGCAGCTGGCGCAACGAGTGGTGAGCACGGTGGCAAAACGGGTTCAGGCCGGCAAAGTACCGCCCATTGAGGAAACCCGAGCCCGCGTAGCGTTTTCCACGACCCGAATTGAGTTGGAGCAAGCGCAACGCGATCTGGCTGCAGCGCGAAAACGGCTGACTTTGCTCTGGGGCAACAGCATGCCGCAATTTACTAAAGTACTCGGAAATCTTGAATCTTTTGTTGCTCTGCCGGATTTCGAGGGGCTTTCGGAACGCGCACTCGCCAGCCCCACGGCGCTGCGCGCCATGAAAAATATAGAACAGCGTAAAGCGATGCTGGAGGTGGAGCAGACAAAGCGCATACCGAACCTCACCATCAACGCGGGCGTTGTCCATCACGCTTTGATCGGCGGCAATACCGCTGTAGCTGCCATAGTTGTGCCGTTGCCGTTTTTCAATCGAAATCAGGGCAATATCCTGGAAGCGCATCAGCGAGTGGACAAGGCCGTCGACGAGCAGGCCGCCACCGAGCTGCGGCTCAAAACCGAGCTTATACAGGCTTATGAAACGTTATTGGCTGCTGAGAAAGAGACCCGCATTTTACGGGACGAGATACTTCCCGATGCCAGGAGCGCCTTCGAAGTCACCAACAAGGGCTATGAATTGGGCAAGTTCGGCTTTCTGGAAGTGCTGGACGCGCAGCGCACTTTGTTTCAGAACCAGATTCTGTATGTGCGCGCACTGGCGAATTACCAGCGCCTGGTCAATGAAATCGAGCGCTTGATTGCGGCGCCGATTGAGGGCGCTTGGGACCCTTCGACCAGCAAAGTCCATAACACGAACACGGTTTCAAGGGGTGGATTGTGAATAAAAGGCAAATAGTTTGGATTTTAATTGTAATTGCCATAGGGGCTGTGCTGGGAGGAGTCCTTCTCACTTCTGACAAGGCTGCCACACCTGACCCACATGCAGACCATGGCAAGTCTGATTCATCGCACACACCGCATGCGGATCATGACGAGAATGAACGGCCTGAGGACCATGCGCACGAGCATCCTGAAACCAAGGAGGAGTCGGCAAAAGCGGCTAGAAGCACAGACAGCGAGCCAAGCAAAGGCCCCAAGGGAGGAAAGCTTTTTACAAAGGATGGCTTTGGCGTAGAAGTCACCATCTTCGAAAAAGGCGTCCCCCCCCAGTTGCGGCTCTACCTCTATGAAAACGGCAAGCCGCTTCCGCCATCTGCGGCCAAGATTACGATTACCCTGTCGCGGCTTGGTGCGCCAGCGCAGGTATTTAACTTCCGGCCTGAAGCCGACTATCTGCTTGGCGATCAGGTCGTGGAGGAGCCGCATTCGTTTGACATGGTGATTGCCGCCGATCGCAAAGGCAAGGACTTTCGCTGGGGTTATAGCCAGGTCGAAGCCCGGGTAGAAATTCCAGACGAAACACTCAAGAGCATCGGCGTCGAGTTGCGCACCGCCGGACCGGCTACGATCAGCCCTGCGGTCAAGCTGCCGGGCGAAATCGGATTCGACGAACAAACCATCGTGCGCGTAGTACCACGCGTACCAGGCTTGGTTACTGCTGTCTACGGCCAGTACGGCCAGCTGGTACAGAAGGGTGAAGTGTTGGCGGTTATCGAAAGCCAGATTCTGGCCGAAATGCGCGCGCAATTCCTCGCAGCGCAGAAAAGATTGGGATTGGCGCAAATTACCTTTGAACGCGAGAAGCAGCTATGGGAAGAAAAGATTTCTGCCAAGCAGGACTATCTTGCTGCACAGCAGGCTTTAAGCGAAGCGGAAATTACCGTGGACCTTGCCCGGGTGAAATTAAGCAACCTCGGGGTACGGTCTGAGGCAGCTAACCAGAGGGGCAACCTAGCCCGCTACGAAATCCGAGCCCCGAATTTCGGGCTTATTACCGCCAGAGCCATCGCCCAGGGTCAGGTGCTCAAGGAAGATGCGGAGATTTATACCATCGCCGATATATCGACGGTGTGGGCGCAAATCACGGTATATGCCAATGATCTGGAGGTGATCAAGCTCGGGCAGAAGGCGGTCGTCAAAGCGACAGCGATTGATGTCGAGGGCGAAGGGACTATCTCCTACATCAGCGCACTCATCGGCGCGCAGACCCGCAGTGCCACGGCAAGAGTCGTGCTGGAAAACAAGGATGGGCAGTGGCGCCCAGGGATGTTTGTCACCGCGGAGCTGGCAATTGAGGAAATCCAGGTACCGGTCGCCGTCTCAGTAAAGGCTATCCAGACGCTGGAAGACCACTCGGTGGTATTCGGCCGCTATGGCCAATACTTTGAAGCGCGGCCGCTCAAGTTGGGCCGCAGCGACGGGCAAATGGTTGAAGTGCTCAATGGGCTTAACGCTGGTGAACAGTACGCAGCGGAAAACAGTTTTGCCATTAAAGCCGAACTTGGCAAGGCCGGTGCATCCCATGCTCATTAAGTACCACGTTAATCAGCTAAAGCACTATTTCCAAATGAAATGTACATCGAAGGCAAGGCCATGATCGAACGTATCCTGCGCATATCGATACAACAACGCGGATTTGTTCTGTGCGGGGTGCTGGCGATGGCGGCACTTGGAATCTATAGCTACCAGAAGCTGCCCATCGACGCCGTGCCGGATATCACCAATGTGCAGGTGCAAGTCAATACGCAGGCACCGGGGTACTCTCCAGTAGAGGCGGAGCAACGCGTGACTTTTCCCATCGAAGTGGTGATGGCGGGCATGCCGCATCTGAACCATACGCGCTCTATCTCGCGCTATGGCTTGTCGCAAGTGACGATCATCTTCGATGACGGAACGGATATTTATTTTGCCCGCCAATTGGTGAATCAGCGGATTCAGGAAGCACAGGGTAATCTGCCTCCGGGAATCGTGCCGACCATGGGGCCGATCTCTACCGGATTGGGCGAAGTCTTCATGTGGACGGTCGACGCCAAGGAAGGAGCACGGAAACCGGATGGCACAGCTTATAGCCTTATTGACCTTCGGGAAATTCAGGACTGGATCATCCGGCCGCAACTGCGCATGGTCAAGGGTGTGGCCGAGGTCAACGCGATCGGTGGTTTCGTCAAGCAGTATCACGTGACGCCTTATCCTGAAAAATTGCTGTCTTTCGGTCTGACGCTCCAAGATGTCGTTCTCGCCCTGGAACGCAACAACCTCAACGTCGGCGCCGGCTATATAGAGAAAAACGGTGAGCAGTATCTGGTCCGGGTACCCGGCCAAGTGGCGAAGCTGGAAGAGATTTCAAACATCCTTCTGGGCAGTCGCCAGGGGGTGCCGATACGCATCAGTGACGTTGCCGATGTGATCATCGGCAAGGAATTACGCAGCGGCGCCGCGACTCAGGATGGCGAGGAAGTGGTGTTAGGCACGGCGCTCATGCTGATCGGCGAGAACAGCCGCGCCGTCTCTCGGGCAATAGCTGACAGACTGGCTGCAATTAATCGCACGTTGCCTGAGGGGGTAGTGGCAACGCCGGTATATGACCGTACTGTTCTGGTGGATAAATCCATCCGGACCGTTGCCACCAATCTGCTGGAAGGCGCGGCCCTGGTAATCGTGGTGCTGTTTCTGTTCCTCGGCAACCTGCGCGCGGCGCTCATTGCCGCACTTGTCATTCCGCTTTCCATGCTGTTCACCTTCACCGGCATGGTGGCCAACCACGTCAGCGCCAACCTGATGAGTTTAGGAGCGCTAGATTTCGGTCTTATCGTGGACGGCGCCATTGTCATTATCGAAAACAGCGTTCGCCGGATGGCCCATGAGCAGGAAAGACTGGGAAGAGCGCTCACTCCCACCGAACGTTTTTCACTGGTTTTCGAGGCGTCCAGGGAATCGCGCCGGGTCCTGATCTATGGAGAGCTGATCATCATGGTCGTTTATCTGCCCATCTTCGCGCTTTCGGGAGTAGAGGGGAAGATGTTTCACCCCATGGCTTTCACAGTGGTCATTGCATTGCTGGGGGCGATGATTCTCTCTGTCACGTTTGTTCCCGCAGCGATCGCGCTCTTCTTGTCGGGCAAGGTGGCAGAAAAAGAAAGCCGCGCCGTCACCTGGGCCAAGAAAGCTTATACGCCCGCGTTGGCGGCCGCCATGCGCAACAAGGGACTTACGGTCACGCTTGCCGTGGTGATCATGGTGCTCGCTGGCTTGCTGACTACCCGCATGGGCAGTGAGTTCGTGCCCAGCCTTAATGAAGGCGACATCGCATTGCATGCGATTCGCATTGTCGGGACCAGTCTCACCACCTCCATCGAGATGCAAAACGAGGTTGAGAAAGCGATTAAGGCGTTCCCCGAGGTGGAGCGAACCTTTTCCAAGATCGGGGTTGCCCAGATTGCAACCGACCCGATGCCCCCCAGCGTTGCGGACATCTTTGTCATATTGAAACCGGAATCGGAATGGCCGGGGCCGCACGAAACAAAGCTTGAACTCGTAACAGCCATGGAGCAGGCCGTACGAGAGATACCGGGCAACAATTATGAATTCACCCAGCCGATACAGATGCGTTTTAACGAATTGCTGTCAGGAGTGCGCGCGGATGTAGCAGTAAAAGTGTTCGGTGACGATATGGATACCCTGCTCGCTGTAGGAGAGCAGATCAAGAATGTTCTCGATGCCGTCCCAGGCGCCGCGGATGTGCGAGTTGAACAGATCGCCGGTTTGCCGGTGCTTTCAGTCCAGATGGATCGCGCCAAAATGGCGCGCTATGGCTTGAATGCGGTGGATGTCCAGGATGCCGTTACTATCGGGATAGGAGGGACCATGGGTATCGCCGGACGAAGTGCCGGCATCATTTATGAGGGTGATCGCCGATTTGATCTGCAGGTTCGGCTGCCCGAGTCGCTGCGCGGCGACATTGAGGTACTCAAGCGCTTGCCGATCAAGCTGCCGATTTCGAATGTGGGCGCTGCGGCGGCTTCTCCAACTAGCTATGTCCTGTTAAGCGAAGTGGCCAACCTGGAAGTCGTCCAGGGTCCCAACCAGGTAAGCCGCGAAAATGGCAAACGGCGAGCAGTAGTCACTGCCAACGTGAGGGGCCGTGACCTTGGCTCTTTCGTTAACGAAGCCGAAACGCGTATCGCTGAAAAGGTGCAGATTCCATCCGGATACTGGCTGACATGGGGGGGACAATTCGAACAGCTGATCTCCGCCGCGCAGCGCCTGCAGGTTGTCATCCCGCTCGCTCTCGGCCTGATCCTTTTCCTGCTTTACACGATGTTCCGAAACTTTCGCGACGGCTTGCTGATGTTTACCGGCGTGCCGTTTGCGCTCAGTGGTGGCGTCTTGGCACTCTGGCTGCGCGACATCCCCTTGTCCATTTCTGCCGCGGTAGGGTTCATCGCCCTGTCCGGCGTGGCGGTGTTGAACGGCTTGGTCATGCTGGCGTTCATCCGCGATTTGCGCGAGAAAGGATTGGGTCTGGATGAAGCCATTGAAACCGGCGCTCTCACCAGGTTGCGCCCGGTGCTGATGACGGCGCTGGTGGCCGCGATCGGTTTCATTCCCATGGCCTTGGCCACCAGCACGGGTGCGGAAGTGCAGCGCCCGCTCGCTACCGTAGTGATAGGAGGCATTCTTTCCTCCACCGCGCTGACCCTGCTGGTGTTACCGGTGTTATATCGGCTAGCCCACAGACGGGACGCATCGGACAAGAACTCGCTACCCGATCAACAACGCACTCAAATCGAGCCGTCTGCTTCAGGTGATTTCCCTGGAGGATAATTTGATAAAGACTGTTTTTGCCATTCCCAAGATGGACTGTCTGGCCGAGGAGAGTTTGGTACGCAGGGCTCTCGAGCAGGCAGAAGGCGTTTCTTGGCTTGACTTCGATTTGAGCGCCCGCCAGTTGACGGTGTTGCACAACACCGCGCCGGAAAAATTATTGGATTATCTGGTGCCCCTTGGCCTGGACGTTCGTCTTATCGAGACCGGCCCGGCCAACGGCGAAGCCACACCGATTCCAGCTTCGACCGAGAGGTCGACACTCAAGCTGCTGCTGGCCATCAACGGGGCCATGTTTTTAGTGGAAATCATTATCGGTTGGCTGGCGGAATCTACCGGGCTGATCGCCGATTCCCTCGATATGCTCGCTGATGCCGCCGTGTATGGGGTTTCGCTGTACGCCATTGGCCGGGGGGCAACCGTGCAAGCGAAAGCTGCGCGGCTGAGCGGATATTTGCAACTTCTTCTCGCCGTCGGCGCGCTATTCGAAGTAGTGCGGCGCTTCTTGATGGGAAGCAATCCAGAACCGCCATTCATGATCGGCATAGCGTTGCTGGCGCTCATCGCCAATGTGGCATGTTTGATATTAATCGCCAAGCATCGGCAGGGCGGAGTCCACATGCGCGCAAGCTGGATATTCTCGACCAATGACGTGATTGCGAATGTTGGCGTGATCGTGGCGGGTCTGCTCGTCCTATGGACGCAATCCCCGCTGCCTGATCTTGTGGTCGGGGCGATCATAGCAGGCATCGTTCTGACGGGTGCGCTACGCATTCTCAAACTTGCGCGCTTGCCGACAGTTGACGCAACGAAAGACGGAGATAGCTAAACATGAACTCGACAAATCGCAATGGTAGCGCGTGAGCTTTTGATGAAACGACGTTATGGCCCATCGTGTCAGTTTTAGCCCAATATCAAATACCAACATAAGTTCAACGTACTTACTTGTTCCAAGGAGTAGCGCAATGGCTGAAAAACTGATGCTGGATCTGTCTCTGGCTTTACCCGGTATTCCTGACAAGCGTGATGCCTGCGTGGAGCGGCTGACACAACTGTTGCAAGCCGAGGGGATGGAGCGCGTGCATGTTATTTCCCAAGACGACAGCGCTCGCCTCTGCCTGCATTATGACCCCGAACGATTTAGCGTCAGCCGGGTGCGCGAGTTGACACAAGCGGCCGGTGCCAGAATTGACAAACAGTTTCACCACGAGAATCTACGCATTGACGGCATGGACTGTGCGACTTGCGCCACAGTTATCGAACATGCTCTCCAGCGCATGGATGGCGTGTTGGAAGCATCGGTGAGTTACGCCGGAGAACGCTTGCGCCTGGAATTCGATAGCGAGAAAGTTAAGCGCGGTGCGATCGTCGAGCGCATCCAGGCACTGGGATATTCCGTGCTAGAGGAGAGCCGCGAGACAGGATGGGTTGCCGAGCATCGTGAGCTCATTGTGAGCGGCATTTCGGGTCTTTTGTTGCTGACGGGTTGGCTTGCGGATCTCGCCGAGGCTCCTCTCGCCCTGTCGCTGGGCCTTTTGGTAGGCGCGTATGCGGCAGGAGGCTTCTATACGCTGCGGGATGCCGGGCAGAGTTTGCGCGCTCGTCGCTTCGACATCGACATCCTGATGGTGGTCGCAGCTGCGGGGGCCGCAGCACTGGGCGCTTGGGAGGAGGGCGCGCTTCTGCTATTCCTGTTTAGTTTGGGCCACGCGCTGGAACATATGGCGATGGATCGGGCGCGCAAGGCTATTGAGTCGTTGGCAGAGCTTGCCCCCAAGACCGCCATCGTGCAACGGGATAGTGTGGAGATCGAGGTAGGGGTGGAAGAGTTGCTTCGCGGCGACAAGGTGATTGTCAAGCCGGGCCAGCGCATTCCTGCCGACGGGCAAGTGGCCTCCGGCAACTCGGCAGTGGATCAGTCACCGGTTACGGGTGAATCCATGCCGATGGAAAAACAGCCAGGCGATAAAGTCTACGCCGCTACGATCAACGGAGAGGGCGCGCTGATCATCGAAGTCACGAAGCTTGCGCGGGAGAACACCTTGTCGCGCATGGTAGAGATGGTAGCGGAAGCGCAAGCACAGAAGTCTCCTACTCAACGTTTCACCGATCGTTTCGAGCAAATTTTTGTGCCCTCGGTGCTGGTCGGCGCCGGGTTGCTCATCGTACTTCCTCCGCTATTTGGTTTTCCTTTTGCTGAGTCGTTTTATCGCGCCATGGCGGTGCTCGTTGCGGCTTCTCCCTGCGCTCTAGCTATTGCCACACCGTCCGCCGTTTTATCTGCCGTCGCTCGCGCCGCGCGCGGCGGTGTGCTGATAAAAGGAGGAGCTCATCTGGAAAGTCTGGGCACGGTATCGGCCATCGCCTTCGACAAGACCGGTACGTTGACTCTTGGCAAGCCTCAGCTGACAGATGTAGTTGCCATCACGGGAGATGAAGCAAGTCTGCTAACCACGGCCGCCACTTTGGAAAGCCATAGCGCTCATCCGCTAGCACAGGCAGTGATGGCGGAGGCGAAAGCCCGGGGTTTAACCTGGGGCGATCCCGAGAAAGTCGAAGCGATTACTGGAAAAGGGCTGCGCGGGGAAGTTGATGGGCAAATGGTGACTATCGGTAACCTCAGACTGTTTGAAAATGAAGCCATCCCCGAAGTAATTCAGCAGCAGATGCGGCGTCTCCAGGCGGAAGGGAAAACTATCATGCTGATCCAGATGGATAGCCAATTCCTGGGAGTTTTGGGGTTAGCAGATACCCCGCGCGAAGGAACGAGGGAAATGCTTGATCATCTGCACCGACTGGGCATCCGAAAAACCATCATGCTCACCGGGGACAATGAAATTGTAGGCCAAGCCATCGCCCAAGCGGTGGGTTTGGACGAGGTGAGATCGGGATTGCTGCCGGAAGACAAGGTCAAGGCCATGGAAGAACTTGCACAAAGCTACGGGCAAGTGGCTATGGTCGGTGACGGAGTCAATGATGCCCCCGCCATGGCGCGCGCGACCGTGGGCATCGCCATGGGAGGCGCTGGCACGGATGTGGCGCTGGAAACGGCAGATGTGGCGCTGATGGCCGACGATCTGAGCAAGCTACCCTTTGCTGTGGCGCTAAGTCGTGCATCCAAGGATGTTATCAGGCAAAACCTTTGGGTGTCATTGGGCGTGGTGGCGCTGCTGATACCGGCCACATTATCAGGGTGGGCAGGTATCGGTGTGGCAGTACTGATACATGAGGGCTCCACGCTGTTGGTCGTGATTAATGCATTGCGTTTGTTGGCTTATAACCCCCGATAAATCATTTTTATTGTTATCACTGATGTGAAGACTTTGCATTACCAAGTGAAAATCACACCGAGCGTCATGGGTGCTGTTGTGATTGTTGTGTTGTTTACTGGAGGCTGTGATGGCAGCAAGCCGCCTTCCTCCAATCAGCAAGCCGCAAAGAAAGAACCGGTTGAGTTGGACATTATCACCCTCAAGCCGGAAAGAGCCCAAAAGCTCCAGATCGGTCATCCCGAACTAATCGATCTCGCCAATAGGTTGCAGGTCCCCAGTCAGATCGAAGTGAACGAACATGGTCTTCTTTTTCATGTCAGCACTTATCTTACCGGACGCATTGTCGAGGTTCTTGCCATGCTGGGCGACAAGGTTGAAGCTGGTGCTACGTTGGCGCGCATTTCCAGTCCTGAATTGACGAAAGCACAGCTCGTCTATTTGAGCGCGTCTTCCCAAGCCACCCTGGCTGAGAAAGTGGCCGAGCGCGCTCGCCTCATGTTGGATGCCGATGTGATTGCTGTTGCCGAGGTGGACCGGCGTGAATCCGAGTTGCAGATCGCCCGTGCGGAGTTGGAATCAGCGCGCGAGCATTTGCGCTTGCTGGGCGTAGACAGCCAGGTACTTAAGGAAATAGCAAAGCAGGGGCATATTCTCCCTTCCGTTGCCGTCACGGCATCCAAGGGTGGCGTCATTATTGAGCGGAATATTGCCGTAGGCCAAGTGGTTCAACCTTCTGATAACCTGTTTAAGGTAGCCGATCTATCTTCTGTCTGGGCGGTAGGGGCTGTGCCGGAGCAAGTTGCGCGCAACGTGGAGGTCGGACAACATGCCGAGATCCATGTCCCTGCGTTGGGAGATGTAAGCTTCGATGGCCTGATCGTATTTGTCGCTGACATGGTAAATCCACTTACCCGTACGGTGGAGGTGAAAACAGAGGTGGACAATCCCCAGCGCAAGCTCAAGCCCTCCATGCTGGCTACCATGCACATTCAGGATAACTTACATAAAATCTTGGCAGTACCCGGAAAAGCGGTGGTGCAAGAGGCCGGACGCGACTATGTATTCCTCGTTCAAGGCAACAATCGCTTCCAGCGGGTGCCAGTCGAATTGGGTCCGGAGATCGCTGCCATGCGTCCCGTGCTGAAGGGGCTTGTCATTGAGCAGAGAATTGTAGTGGATGGCGCCTTTGATTTAGACAACGAGCGCAAGCTCGTGGAGCTGGAGTAGGTTGCTTGAGGTCAGAGGTCAGTAATCAAGAACTTGTTATTAAAGCAGCATTATTATTTGGGAACATTATGAATATTTATATGGCAGTAATATTCTTATATGTTCCATTAATCGCACTTGCTCAGTCCGAGCCTCAGATGGATCGCCAATCCTTTGTGTCGCTCTCGGATTCATTTGCTTATGAGCTAGGCAAGGCCTATCAAATGGGGAAAAACTGCAAAAAAGAGCTTAGCAACATCGCTCCTTCGAAGGCCTCGAATCTATTCCTTAATTACATGGCAGAGCATGAGGTTCAAGGAACGATGAGTAATTATGAACGCGGCATGAAGGTTAAAAGTGGAAAACTTTGTGAAAGAAAAGAGTTAAAGAGCCAATTACGTGAGCTCCGAGTAAAAATACCCGAGTATACCAAAGCTGCCGTGCCCTTCATGCGTTCACAGGCAAGTCAATGATTCCCTCAGACCAAAGCCTTAAATTAATGCAACTTCAACAATTCTTTGCGTTGGCTTAATCAACCCAGCGTTATTCATAACTCATGCTGGGGGCGCACTAGTGTGGCCATTAGAGCTCGAAGACGATATGGGCGTCACACCACTTCTGCTGTCAAACCGGCCATAGTCTTTGTAAGTAGGTCGGTGCTCCATCCGAAATTGTTTGACTTGGCGGCAGCAGCCTGACCGTATTCCTCCCGCCCGACAGAGGGCCTGCGAACTCCTTAAATTAAAATATTAAACTCTACAAAAAGAGGTCGACTCCAAGTCTAGAGATTTGGATGGTCTTATGGGCGAATCAAAAAACAATCTTGCGACAGAATCTTTTTTCTGGTATACAATTTTGCTGTCATGAGCAAGCGTCTGCTAATCCAGCCTGTCATATTTGCGTTACTCGTCGCTATCCTGACGACTGGACTTGGCTGGGCATTCAATGGCGAGATATTTGCCCATGAGCTTGATCGTAAGCATCATGCGCTCTCTCTTAATCCGGTTGCGCTTCTGGAAGCGCACGAGCATGAAGTAGCCAATAATGGCGAGCATGTAGACGCTGCTATTAACTTGTGTCTTCATACGGCCGGGCAGTATCAGCCTTTCTTTCTTATGTTTCCTCCCCTGGTGCCCATTTCCCTTGGCATGGAAACTTTGGCGCTATTTATCTCTATCCCCTTTCCCGAATCCATTCCGGATTCTCCGCTGCATCCTCCTAAAAATATCCTCGTAAGCTAGAGCCTCAAGGCGTGGCCGTTGCAAGTTCGGATGTTTGCTTCGCCGTCTGCACGCCCCAATTATTCAGACTCTGATTGATCTTTCAAGTCGAAAGATCGATCAAGCGAAGCTGAGTACTCTTGGCTCAAACCAAAACCCGGACATTGATCGCGCTAGAAAAATGAGCGGCTCAAGCCATCATGACGGAGCTTATTGACTGTAACTAGAAATCGCCTTGCTGCATGTGAGGATTAAATAACAGGAGCTTCTGTGTGCCAAACATATGATCCAAAGATTGAAAACCCTCCGCATGATGTACGCAGGCGTTCATTCCTGAAGCTGACTGCGGCTTCTGCGCTGAGTTTGGGTATTACTAGAATGGATATTGCCAAAGGGGCGGGAAAGACACCGCTTCCAGCGACATATCCCAAAGTCCCACCCGAACCTGAAAACGTACTTACACCTGATCAAGCTCTGGAAAGGTTAATGGAAGGCAATAGACGTCACGAAACGGGGCAATCAGCTGTTTCACAAGATACGCATACTCCTCAGGATGCTCTTGTTAAAGGACAAAACCCCTATGCCGCTATTTTGGGCTGCGCCGATTCCAGGGTTGGTCCTGAGCAGTGCTTTGATGAGTCCCACGGCGATCTGTTTGTGGCTCGGGTCGCTGGCAATTACGTAACTGTCGATTTTCTGGCCACGCTCGAGTACGCAGTTGCCGTATTGCACACACCGCTCATCATGGTGCTTGGCCATGAAGGTTGTGGAGCTGTGAAAGCCGCTATTGATGCGATGGATAGGAATGAACAGTTTCCAGGACACATTCAGACAATGGCAACTGCATTATCGCCGGCGGCGAGAGCCGCAAAAGATATGCCGGGAACGCTATATGACAACGTCGTCAAAATGAATGTCATCCTCACTGTTGCCGAACTAAAGAATAGTGCGCCCATCTTGAGTCAAGCGGTAAAAGACAAAAAAATCCGAGTGGTCGGAGGGATATACCAGCTAGGCACAGGCAGAGTCGAGTTGGTTGCTTAGATCTATTAATTGCATTAATTAAAACCGAAAAAGGAGGCAATATGAAATGCCCTTCCATATATAAAATCAGGATTGCTCGATTATTGGCACTAGCGAGCGCATTGTTTTTGGGTATAACAGGATTGGCTTACGCTCACGAGGATACGCCAGATCAGGATGCTGCCGCGCAGCGCAACGGTAGGGACAGTTCAATCAGCAGGGAAAACGCTGTACGAAGAAAAGATCCAGGGCAGGGTTCGAGCGCTGATGGCGATAACAGGACGTTAGAGCGATTAAACCAGGATAGGGGCGCGGATAACAGGTCAATGGATCGTCCAAACCAAGATTGGGGTGCTGATCGGTCGGGAGGCCATGATGGAGGGCACTGATCAGCATTGGCCTCATGGAATTTCAGGTCAAATTCCACCGGCACCTTGAGGACACCGGTGAACGGCATACTTACATCAAACTGCAGACACCGCGACTAAAATGGCAGGGTGGAACGATTGAATCTATAGCAAAGAAATTGCATACCTATCCTACTCCGAAATGGAATCTTTTATGAAGCAGATAAATTTTATGAGTCTCGCCATCGGCCTGCTCGGTTTGGTTTCCAGTGTATCGGTCTGGGCGGGCGGAGGAGGGCATGGCGGCTGGCATGGAGGTGGCTACCACGGTGGGGGAGGGCATGGCGGCTGGCACGGAGGGGGCTACCACGGTGGAGGAGGTCACTGGGGATATGGCCTAGGCTTGGGCTTGGGTTTAGGTTATGGTCTAGGTTATTACGGATATGATATGTCTCACTACTATCCCTATCCCTACCCATATCCGCCCGTGGTTGCAGTGCCCTCGCCTCCACCAGCCTATGTACAACAGGAGGCCGTACTACCTGTTCCCCAACCACAAACAGCGCCTCAACCACAAGCCAATTATTGGCATTATTGTCGAAACCCTGATGGTTACTATCCGTATGTCAGGGAGTGTGCGGGCGGCTGGGAACGGGTATCTCCACAACCTCCTAACAATAAAGATGGGCTATAGAAAATCGCACTGGCAATGTGGTGCTTCGCTGGCCCCATCGACTTGCATGCAGTGTGGGCACGCCTTAGCAGGCCGGGGCAAAGTTCTGTAGGCAATGTGAAGGCCGTAGCCCAAGCACGAGGACCGCACAGATCGCATGGTTGTACCGAGTGAACAAATTCTAGCACTAACCCTTATTCCGGCGACCGCCGCTGTTGTTGGGGGCGCAATAGCGGTGTGGCGAACGCCTAGCGAGATCGTACGGAGCGTGATCCAGCACTTCGCCGCAGGTGTTGTGCTGGCGGCTGTGGCCGGCGAGTTGCTGCCAGAGATGACCAAGGAGCACCGGCCGCTCGGAGTGGTGATCGGTTTTATCCTGGGTGTTGGGTTGATGCTGTGCGTCAAGCTCGTTGCGGTGCGTATCGAAGCGCGCGATGAAGCGACTTCAGGCGGCAAGATCGGCTTACTGGTTACCGTAGCCATCGATATCTTTGTCGACGGCTTGCTGATCGGCATGGGATTCGCTGCAAATGCCCGAGTCGGTATCTTGCTTGTGATTGCGCTGACGCTTGAGCTGTTATTCCTTGGCCTATCCGTGGCAGCAAGCCTTGCTCAGGCCAACTGGGGAAGAGGACGGACCTTGTTCAGCGTCGCAAGCCTGAGTAGCTTGGTCGTTTTAGGCGCTTTGTTAGGCGTTATGCTGCTGAGCGGGCTTTCGGGAATTGCGCTTGAAATCGTGCTGTCATTCGGCGCCGCGGCATTGATGTACTTGGTAGTAGAAGAGCTATTGGTCGAGGCGCACAAAGTCCAAGAAACTCCGTTTATCACCGTCGCATTCTTTTCGGGATTCGTGTCCCTGTACCTCTTGGATCTGATGGCATGAAACAGTGATGGGAACTTTCATCTCCAAGCTTTGATAATCACTTTAGCCTCAGTCAAGCTGTGCCGTAATGTGGCATATGAGAATCAGAAAATAAGCCAGAGGTGGAGTTACACGTGGAGTTCAGGAAGTGACCAAAGGCTTGCGAGTGACGAGGACACTAGCGCCAGCGCACTTGTATTCAAAACCATAGCCGCGCGCCCACCACAAAACGTATCTGGCTGGGCTCCCTGGAGTTGACTCTTTTTCGTGGACACTTAATATTTTGCTTTTAAGGAGTCCACATGCCCAAAACACATCCCCCATATCCGGCGGAATTTCGCCAGCAGATAATTGAGCTGGTTCGCGCCGGCAGGAC
>Ga0209933_1001085_pt1:0-20000 | contig 31668 bp, 25 predicted proteins | sample ThiBiot_300_biof_FD_183944 | JGI IMG/M metagenome (GOLD analysis project Ga0209933, IMG submission 183944) | Wastewater bioreactor microbial communities from Cape Town, South Africa - Thiocy_cont_300_biof (SPAdes) | ecosystem: Engineered > Bioremediation > Thiocyanate > Unclassified...
CGGAAGACAACCGCCGATCGGCCATCCCGAGCCAGGACGACATAAACCCGGCACGACGGCTCGGTTACAATTCCTGTTGAACCATCCGTCGCGACACGGCCTCACACGTCCAGGTTCGACACGTTGAGCGCATTTTCCTGGATGAACTCGCGCCGCGGCTCGACGACGTCGCCCATCAGCTTGGCGAAAATTTCGTCCGCCTCCGCAAGATCGCCGACCTTCACTTGCAGCAACGTGCGAACATCCGGATCGAGCGTCGTTTCCCAAAGCTGCTCGGGATTCATCTCGCCCAAGCCTTTGTAGCGCTGAAGCTCGATGCCCTTGCGGCCCGTTTCGTACACGGCGGTGAGGAGCGAGCGCGGCCCGAGCACGGCCTCGACCTTGTCCTTGCGCTTCAGCTTCGCAGGCTTGTCGTAGACTTCGACGAGATGCGCGTGACGTTCGTTCAAGCGCCGCGCGTCGAGCGAACCCAACAGCGCGCGATCGAGGAAGTGCACCTCCGTCACACCGCGAACCTCGCGCTTGAACACGAAGCCGTCGTTGCCGAAGCGGCCTTCCCAACCGGTCTCCATTTCTTCCGAAACGTCGTCGAGACGCTTTGCGACGCGCGCCGCCGCGGCGTTCGCTTCCGTCGCCGACTGCAGATACGCAGGATTGAAAATACCGCCGATCGCGCCCTGCTCGACGACGTTGCGGTTGTAACGCGAATGCAGCCCGTTGATGCCGCCCGAAATCTGCCGCGCCTGCTCGACGATGTCGCGAAGATCTCGGCCCGCGCGCTCCGTGCCGCTGCCAGCCACCAGAACCGCGTCGACGAGCCCCTGATCGATGAGATAATCCTCGAGTGCTCTTTCGTCCTTCAGATACGATTGCGCCTTGCCGCGCGCGACTTTGTAGAGCGGCGGCTGCGCAATGTAGACGTGCCCCTTGTCGACGAGCTCCGGCATCTGCCGGTAGAAAAACGTCAGCAGCAGCGTTCGAATATGCGCGCCGTCGACGTCGGCGTCGGTCATGATGATGACCTTGTGATACCGCAGCTTGTCGAGCTTGAACTCGTCGCGCCCGATACCTGTGCCCAGCGCAGCAATAATATTCGTCACCTGTTCCGAGGAGAGCATCTTGTCGGTGCGCGCCCGCTCGACGTTCAGGATTTTACCGCGGATCGGCAGCACCGCCTGAAACTCGCGCTTGCGGCCCTGTTTCGCCGAACCGCCTGCCGAGTCGCCCTCGACGATGAAAACTTCCGTCTTCGACGCGTCGCGATCCTGGCATTCCGCAAGCCCGCCTGGCAGGCGGAGACCATCGAGCGCACCCTTGCGCCGCGTCAGATCGCGGGCCTTGCGCGCCGCTTCGCGAGCGAGCGCCGCCTCGACGATCTTGCCGACGATGACCTTCGCTTCTTTCGGATGCTCTTCGAACCACGCGCCGAGCTGATCGCCGACCGCCGACTCGACGACCGGCTTCACTTCGGACGAAACCAGCTTGTCCTTCGTCTGCGACGAGAACTTCGGATCGGGCACTTTCACCGACAGAACGCACGTCAAACCTTCGCGCGCATCATCACCCGAAAGCGAAACCTTCTCTTTTTTCGCAAGACCGGTTTCTTCCGCGTATTTATTGACGATACGCGTCAGCGCGCTTCGGAATCCGGCGAGATGCGTGCCGCCGTCGCGCTGTGGAATGTTGTTCGTGAAGCACAGCACCGTCTCGTGGTAGGTATCGTTCCACCACAGAGCCGCCTCGACGGTGATGCCGTCCTTCTCACCCAAAATCATGATCGGATCGGGAAGCGCAGACGACTTCGAACGATCGAGGTAGCGCACGAACGCCGCCGTGCCGCCTTCGTAGACGAACTCCTGCCGCTTCACGTCGGCATGACGCGCATCCGTCAGAACGATCTTGGCGCCTGAGTTGAGGAACGCTAGTTCGCGCAAGCGATGCTCGAGCGTCGCGAAATCGAATTCGGTGACGTTGTGAAACGTCTCGGTGCTCGGCAGAAACGAAACTTCCGTACCGCGCTCACCGTTTGCATCACCGACGACCTTCAGCGGCGCAACCGTGTTGCCGTTGTTGAATTCGACGAAGTGCTCCTTGCCGTCACGCCAGATCCGGCACTTGAGCCACGACGACAGCGCATTGACCACCGAAACGCCGACGCCGTGCAGGCCGCCGGAAACTTTGTAGGAGTTCTGGTCGAACTTACCGCCGGCGTGCAGCTCGGTGAACACGATCTCCGCAGCCGACCGCTTCGGATCCTGGTCGTCATCCCTCTTGATGCCGGTCGGAATCCCGCGCCCGTCGTCGCGCACGGTGCAAGAACCATCGGGGTTGAGCGTCACCTCGCAGCTCTTCGCATGACCCGCGAGAACCTCGTCGATACCGTTATCGACGACCTCGTAAATCATGTGGTGCAAACCCGACCCGTCGTCGGTGTCGCCGATGTACATGCCGGGACGTTTGCGAACCGCGTCGAGCCCTTTCAGCATCTTGATGCTGTCCGCGCCGTAATCGTCAGGCTCGGGCATTTTTTTCAGCGGTTGAGCGGTCATTTTTTGCTTTTCTCAAGGGAGGGAAATGAGACCCATTTCATACCACAAAACCCCTTGAAACACCGCATGAAATCGATTCTTCGCGGTTTAAAAAAGCGTAGTGTTTTCATTGTCTTGCGTGTGACCGTTTGTCCCTCGCCGACAACTTATTCCGAAACCGCGATTTTCCCTTCCTGGACCGCCCAGAATCGCGCCCGACCGGCAAGCGCCTCGAAGGCATTTTTGTCCGTGCCAGTCATCCACGCCTGCGCTCCGAGATGCAGGATTTCATCGAACAGCGCCGCACGCCGGTCGGCATCGAGATGCGCCGTGATCTCGTCCAGCAGCAGGATCGGCGCCGCGCCTTCCTGGCGCTCGGTCAAAAGCTCAGCATGCGCCAGAACGAGGCCGAGCAGCAGAGCTTTCTGCTCTCCGGTCGAGCAATGCCGCGCCGCAAGTCCCTTCGGACCATGCTCGACGATGAGGTCGGAACGATGCGGTCCGTCGAGCGTCCGTGACGCGGCACGATCGCGTTCCCGCGTTTGCCGGAGCGTTTGCGCGTAGAGATCTTCTGCCTCGACCGCCGAAAGGCGCTGCAAGCTATCTTCGATGCTGCCTTCCAGCCGGAACGACGACCACGGGAATGCGGAATTGGGATCGCGCTCGCGCCGCTTACCGACAATTTGCGCCATCGCAGCGACGGCTTCGAGACGCGCCGCCGCGACGGCGACGCCCGTTTCCGCCATCACCCGCTCGAAGCCCGCAAGCTGCGAGTCGTCGCGCACGCCATCGGCGAGTAGCCGGTTACGGCTCGTCATCGCGCGTTCGAAACGGCCCGCGATCGTGCGATAGCCGTGATCGAAACAAAGGATCAGGCGATCGAGAAAGCGCCGCCGCTCCGATCCCGGCCCCGTGAACAGGCCATCCATCGCCGGCGTCACCCAAACGATTTCGAGATAATCGGCGAGCACACCCGATCCCGTTTGCGCAGTGCCATCGATGCGCACGATCCGCCCCCGCTCGGACGGCGCTCGCTCCGCTGCTCGACCACCGCCGCGCTGCGCGTTGCGGGCCAATCTCTCATCGGAAAATCCGAACGGTTCCCCTCCCCCTTGCGGGGAGGGGTTAGGGGTGGGGGTATCGACGCGCAATCGATCGGAAACCCCACCAGGATCTTCACCCCGCCCCCTCCCCGTCGAAGGGGAGGAGAGAAGATCGTCATCTCCCGAGAGAGAACGCACCGTCGTCGCACGCAATCCCGTCCCGATATCCGTCGCACCCGCAAGCGTATGCGCCCGCGCCGCAACCGCGAATCCACCGTCGCCGCCAGACCGCACGAGATCGCTGAACGGCACGCGCCTCAGCCCTTGCCCCGGCGACAACAACGACAGCGCTTCAAGAAGATTGGTCTTGCCCGACCCGTTCGCCCCGACGATCACCTGCGGCCCGGCATCCGTCGCAACATTCGCCGCCGCATAGCTGCGAAAATTCGTGAGCTGCAGCCGCTCAACCCAGAGTGCAGTCACAAGCGCCTTCTACTATTGCAAAAAACCAAAACTCATCAACGCAGACATGCCCAGTCAATTCAACAGACCAAACAAAAATCAATCTACTTTTGTCTCGGATGCACCTGTCGAAACCTCTTCGATCGAGGCTGGAGCGCCGTTATTGATCGGTTTACGCTTAAGTTTAAGACGATATCGTTCGAACGGAATTCCTGCTTCAATACAAAGATGCCGAATTGGCGGCTCCAAACGTCGCAGAACTCTCATTGCAATTGCATCATTTTCGCGCCTGAGAATGTACCGCAATTCTTCGAGCGATTCGACGAGATCGCTGATTGCCAATTCCGACGGAGCCCTCAAGTTTCGCGACGTATTCAAGCGGCTCAATTGGAGGAGCTCTTCAAGTATGTCGCGCTCCGATCGTCGTTCCTTTTTGACTACAGCGCCGCCAGATTTAAGTATCTTCGAAATTTCTTCCTCAAGTCTCGGCCACCACATTTCGAACACGTTATCTAAAACTTGACCGTCTAATCGACCTTCTCCCGCCGCATTATTGATGGTACCGAAAAGTCTCTTGAAGTCATCCTTTAGGAACTTCGTAGCCTGAAAATTAGTGAGCGGGCCCTTTATGTCTGCCGGATCAATATCAATTAACAATGTACATACGCGCCCAGAATCTAGGCTCTTTGAAAGAGCTCCGGCCTCAAATAATATCCACGGCTTATCTATATTGTCACGAGTTAGGCAAATGACTCCGATATTGGAGGTCTCCAATTCTTTCGAAATTTCTGAATTCCATTTTGCGCCTTTTTCGATATCCTCTGGAGAAAAATAGGGCTTTACGAACTGGAGCGCCGACGGGAGCCAAGCGCGAAGAACCTCGCCAACCTTTTGGCTCAGTGGGCCGCTCCAAGAAATGAAGACCTTGGTAGACATTCTTTTCCCAATCAAACCCGCATCGGCATCAGGACGTAAAGCGCGTTGCCGTCGCCGCCGTCGCGAACCATCGTCGGCGAGCCGGGATCGGCGAGCAGAAACCGCGCGTCTTCGCTTTCGAGCTGATCGGCGATGTCGAGCAGATAGCGCGCGTTGAACCCGATCTCCAGCGGCCCAGCGCTGTAGCCGACTGGAATTTCCTCCGTCGCGCTGCCGCCTTCCGGATTGTTCACCGTCAGGATGAGCTTGTCCTTCGCGACGTTGAGCTTCACCGCCCGCCCGCGCTCGCTCGCGATCGTCGACACGCGATCGACGGCGCTCTTGAACGACGCGTTCGGCACTTTCATTTCTTTATCGTTGTTGTGCGGAATGACGCGGCTGTAGTCCGGGAACGTGCCGTCGATCAGCTTCGACGTCAGCACCACCGGCCCGATTTCGAACCGGACCTTCGTCTGCGAAACGCCGACATTCACCTTCGCACTCGAATCTTCGAGAAGCCGCGCAAGCTCGTGCACCGTCTTCCTCGGAACGATGACGCCCGGCATGCCTTCCGCGCCCTTCGGCAACGGCAGCTCGACCTGCGCCAGGCGATGCCCATCCGTCGCAACCGCGCGCAACGTCTTTGCACCGGCCGTCTCCGCCGGATGCAGGAAGATGCCGTTGAGATAATAGCGCGTCTCTTCCGTCGAGATCGCGAACCGCGTTTTGTCGATCAGGCGTTTCAGGTCGCCCGCCTCGATCGTGAATTCATGTCCGATTTCGCCGACGGCAAGATCCGGAAAATCTTCTGCCGACAGCGTCTGCAGGCTGAAGCGCGAATGCCCCGACGTGATGGTCAGGCGCTCCTTTTCGCCGTCGCGCTTCATCTCGATCTCGGCGCCGTCGGGCAGCTTGCGCACGATGTCGTGCAGCACGTGCGCCGGAACCGTCAGCGTGCCGGGCGTCGAAACCTTCGCGCCGACGCTCTCGCTCACTTCGCGTTCGAGGTCCGTCGCCTTGAACATCAGCGTCTCGCCGGATGCCTTCAGCATGATGTTTGAAAGAATGGGAATGGTCGTTCGCCGCTCGACGACACTTGTGACATGGCTCAGCGCCTTCAAGAGTTCCCCACGTTCAATCTCGAGACGCATGTCTGTCCTCAGTTCTGATTTCGGGAGCGCGTGACGCGGCGGCATCGGCACGCCGCCGGTGACGATCACGCGCGAGGGATGTTGTAGGCGCCCGGAAGCGGCCAAAAGCGGCTTAGCACCGGAATCGCCCACGGGTGGCGATCAGAGCCGAATGGGCCCCATTTTTCAAGCCAAGATGTACAAGCTAGGCGGCCTTTTAGCGTTACAAATCATGCCAAAGCGCCAAAAACAGCAAGGCCGGCCTCCCGAGGGCTTGGAAGGACCGGCCTCACGCCGTTGAACTCGCGGCGTGGGGCCGCCGCGATCGGTATCTTGATCAGCGCGTGATCAGCGCCGGATCAATGGTTGAGCAGCCGCTTCAGTTCCTCGAGCTCATCGCCGAGATGCGGGTTCTTCGTGATTTCGCCCTCGATCTTCCGGATTGCATGCAACACCGTCGTGTGATCGCGGCCACCGAAGCGGCGCCCGATCTCAGGGAGCGAGCGGGCCGTCAGGTGCTTCGCGAGGTACATGCCGATCTGGCGCGGCCAGACGACGGACCGGTGCCGCCGCTGGGACAAGAGATCACCCTTCGACACGCCGTAATGGCGCGAGATGATGCGCAGGATGTCCTCGATCTTGATGCGCCGCGGCTCGAGGTTCTGCACGAGATCGCGGATGACGGTCTCGGCGATATCGAGCGTGATCGGCGTGCGCATGTACTGCCACGTCGCGTAGAGCCGCGTGATCGCGCCTTCGAGTTCGCGACCGTTCTCCGTCAGGCGCATCGCCAGAAGGTCGACGACATCGCGCGACAGCGTGAACGACGGATCGGCGGCGCGCTTTTCGCCCAGACGCTTTTCCAAAACCTTGAGGCGCAGCTCGTGGTCGAGCGGGATCAGCTCGGTGACGAGACCGCGCTGCAGACGCGACCGCATCCGCTCGTTGAGACGCTCGATCTGGTTCGGAGCCCGTGCCGACGCAACGACGACCTGCTTTCCGCCGTCGAGCAGCGCGTTGATGATGTGATCGAATTCCTGTTCCGTGCGCTCGCCCTGCAGGAACTCGAGATCGTCGATCAACAGCATATGGATGTTGCGGAAACGCTCTTTGAATGCGAGCGGATCGGAAGAGCGCAGCGCCTCGACGAACTGATAGCGGAAGCGCTCGGCCGTCAGATACAGCACCTGCGCGCTCGGCGCCCGGCGCTTCACTTCCCACGCAATCGCCTGCAAAAGATGGCTTTTGCCAAGTCCGACGGCGGAATGGATGTAAAGCGGATTGTACCCCGGAGCATCCGTCAGAACCGTCTCGGCAACCTGCGTCGCACCGGCATGCGCCATGCGGTTTGAAGCGCCGACGACAAAGCTGTCGAACGTGTAGCGCGGATCGAGCGGCGAGCCTTCGAGCCCACCGGCCGAGGTGCGCTGCGCCGGAAGAACCGGCGGTCTCAGGACCGAGACGCGCGGCGGAGCTTCCGCCTGCGAGGCAGCCGCGGGCGCCTTCTCGGCGATTGTTGTTTCAGGACGCGCTTCAGCCTGACGCTGAACGGCGACGCCCGGCTGCCGCCAGACGACTTCGACCCGTTCGGCCGTCGCAAACTCGACACGCGAACAATGCAGCAGACGCTCGGCATAATGCTCCTGGATCCAGTTCCGCACGAACTTGACCGGCACCGAGACTTTGACGACGCGACCGTCGAAATCCTCGAACTCGAGGCTCTTGAACCAGCTCGAATAAATTTCCTCACCGAGCTGTGCCCGAAGCATGGCACGAACTTTCTGGCCACGGCCCTCGACCGAACCAGTTGCCGTCTCAACAACAGCCGTCCCCTGCGCACCGCTCACGCCTTGCGCCTCTGCTGTCTTTGCTGCCTGCATAGTGATTACTCCCGCTATTTACGCGGAACGCCGGCCCTAGGCGTTCCCCCCAATGTGCGCCGCATGCCCAAAACCCTCTGAGCGCTGCGGCACGTGCCCTTTCATAATTCTGGGTGCTAACCCTGCACCCAGGCGAGTCCGGCATGCCTCCAGCCGGCAATCTGGTTGCGGTGACGATCGGGATCGATTGGCCCCTCGAACCCTTCCGTCACGTTGAAACAGCGTCGATAGCCCGACGCCGCCATGGCCTCTGCCGCCTTCAGGCTACGTGCGCCCGAACGGCAAATGAAAAAAATCTGATCGTCTTTCTCGACACCGCGAGCTTTGAGCGCCTCATCGAGCCGATCCTTGAAACCCGGGACGGGACGGTTGTCGGGGAACGTCAGCCATTCCATCAACAGCGTCTCCCGGCCCAAGCCGCTCAAATCTGGAACCCCGACGAACGCCCACTCGGCGCGCGTACGAACGTCCACCAGAACTGCTTTGGGATCGGCGCTTAAGCGCTCCCACGTCTCAAGGACTGGAACATCCTCGACGCGGGAAGCTTCGATGTTTTCCACGAGCCCCCTCTTTACTCATTACTAGATTAGCTAAAGACCTATCCAAGACTTCCCCGAGTATAATTCGGGGAAGCCTTTGCCACTCGGTGCCTGCAAACAGCAGAACACCATGACTAAACAGAGATCTTTATCCGTATCGACGATGCGGCTGAGCCTTTGGACTTGCCCAAAACTTCAGACGCGACGCACGCCGACTTCTGACAGTGAACGATCGCCTTACCCCGCTGCCATCCACTGCATATTAACTAACCGCTAACCAATACTTCGACAAGCGCCGCGCGCGCCGAAAACGCACCGAGCCGGGTTCGGAAACTTATCCACAGCTACCCGGGAGAACCGAGGTTCCATCGCAGTTCCTGTGCAAAAAACGCTGACTCATTTGGAGATTTCGGGACTGCACGCGGTGCCAGAAAAATCGTGTTGCACCGTCACGTCACCGTCATTTTAAGCTTGCCCAGCCGCCGCGACAAAATCGCAAGCGAGTCTTTTTCGAGCCCCAAACGCGCGCTCGGACGCGCAATTCCAGAGGGTTAATGACATTCAAAAAACAAACGGGCCCTCATCGGGCCCGCTCTTTACCGTAGCGAATATGCAACAGGGGGAAAAATTGCCCTGCGCCGTCTCAAAGGCGATTAGGCCGACATGCCCTTGACACGCTGTGCCAGCCTCGAAACCTTCCGGCTCGCGGTCTTCTTGTGCATGAGTCCCTTCTGCGCGGTGCGCGCGAGAACGGGTTCAGCGGCAGCGAGTGCCGCCAGGGCCTTGCCCTGATCGCCGGCCTTGATGGCCTCTTCAACGGCCCGCACTTCGCTCTTGACGCGCGTGCGGCGTGCTTTGTTGATGTCTGTACGGCGGATCATCTGGCGCGCGGCTTTTTTTGCCGACGACGTATTAGCCATGGAAAGGTCCCTACTGCTGGTCAAAGGCGCCGTCCGCCGCCTTGGAAAAGGCAAACGGAGGCCGCGGGCTGTGAAAAACTGATCGGCCCGGATTTTTGTCCAGGCGTGCTTGACGCGCGGTATAGCGGTCGTCCATTCGCCGGTCAATTAATACGCTCGCTCTAAACGCCGATTTTATGAGAGTTTGGCTCTTTTCACGCCCTGAGCGGCGGTTCAACGCAGGCGCCAGATAACGCCAGCTGGATATAATGGCTAACGAGGATGCTGCCTGGGCAGCCATAGCAATGGGGGTGTCTGCAGAATGTTATCGCTGATTGGATGGTTGTTCGGACTGGCGGTCGCAACCTGCGCGACGGTTCTGGCAGCCGGTCTGATAGACCCGAAACTGCATATGGCCGCCTGCGGGCTCGTCGCCCTGGCGATCACCCTTCTCGCCATCCACGACCATCAGCGGCTGATCAACAACGGCGCTGTCCCGAACGCCATCGGCAGCTCCACCGCCCGTTACCTTGGTCTGGTCTGGGCCTGGGGAGCTCTTTCGATCCTCGCCATCTCTCTCTTCGTGCTCGAAAAAGTTTGGCCGGAGTGGTGGCAGTTCTTTATCGGCTTTGCGTTCGCCGCCGTCGCGAGCATTGCATTCGCGACGCTCCTGGATCGCGACCGCGCGGCAGGGCGCTCTGACCCGATGCTGACGAAGGCCGGACGTATTCTTGCGCAAGTCCAGATCGTCGGCATGACCGTCGGCGTCATCAGTCTCTTCGTCGACAAGAAATTTCCGCGCGACGTCGCCTACGCGGACTGGGCCGGCAACAACATCTTGTTCTTCGGCGCACTGGCGATCGCAGCGATCAGCATAGACGCTTTACGTTCACCCGCGCACGTGTGATGCAGTCCGGGACATAGTCGCTTCTCGGATTTCATTCGCATGGCCTTACGCCCTCCACTGCCGTGGCTGCTCGCGACGCTCGTCGCCGCCTTGCTTGCGATGTATCTCGCAACAAGCGGATTGCAAAAGGCCCAGGCAGCGACATCCGCAGCCGCCTTCGCAATTCTCCTCGTGATCGCCGGGCTGCGTTCGAACTCACCGTTGTGGCGGCGTGGAGCAGCAAAGAGCATGGCAACGCCGCGACAAGCGCTGTGGCTGACGACGCTGCTCATCATGCTCGCCTATTTCTGGTGTGCGCTCGCATTTTACGCCGTCTATCTCGGCACGTCGCTACGCTGGCAACATGGTTGGGAATACGGTTCGGCGATGCTTCTCGTTGCCGTCGGACATGCGATTTATCTCTGGCACCTCGACGATCCGAATGCGTCTGTATCGACGCCGAAAGCCATCGGGCGCGCCGTAGCGCTTGCAGCTCTGCAGGCCGTCGCAATCGCGTGCGGCTTGCTCTGGCTCATTCAGTCCGGAAAACTGTCGTCGCTGAAAGGCGACTGGGCCGCGAACCAGTTGTTTCTCGCGGGCGGCTTCACGGTGATGTGCCTGAGCGTCATCATCGTCAAAACCCACTCGGCGCTCAGCGAGCGCTTGGCTCGCTGAAGGTTCAGCGCTGACAGCGCGGACAATAAAAGCTCGCCCGACCGGCATGCACCACGCGTCGGATTTCACCGCCGCACCCGGCTCTCGGACACGGTCTCCCAGCGCGATCATAAACGGCGAACGAATTCTGAAATCCCCCCGATGCGCCGCTCGCATCGCGGTAATCGCGCAAGGTCGAACCGCGCGCATCGATCGCCTGTTCGAGAACCTCTCGGATCGCCGGAACGAGCTTCTGCGCGCGCTCCGTTGGCGCGCCGCGCTTATCCGCCAGTGCCCGCGCCGCACGGTTCGGTGACAGGCCCGACCGGAACAGCGCCTCCGCAACATAGATATTGCCGAGACCCGCGACGATCCGCTGATCCATCAGGAAGGCTTTCAGATTGGCTTTCTTTCCGCGCGCCCGCGCCGCGAGATAATCCGCCGTCAATTCCGAACCCAGCGGCTCGACGCCAAGCGCGCGAAACAGAGGATGCTCGGATCGCTCCGCATGCGGCATCATGACCATAAAGCCGAAGCGGCGCGGGTCGTTGTAGACGATGCGCACCCCGCCCGTGAGCTTGAACACGACATGATCGTGCACAGGATCGGCGCCGACGCTGTTGACGTACTCGCCCGGCGTATCCGTCCGCCCTTTCTCCAAAATCGTAAACCGCCCCGTCATGCCGAGGTGCATGACGAGGTCTTCGCCGCCCGAAAGCTCAGCGATCAGATATTTGGCGCGCCGCTCGAGCCGGTCGATCCGCTGCCCGACCAGCCGTTCGGCAAATCGTTCCGGAAATGGAAATCTGAGATCGGGACGGCGTAGCTCGACTGCGGCGATGCGCCGTCCGGTGACTACCGGCGCCAGGCCGCGCCGGACCGTTTCAACTTCGGGAAGTTCGGGCATAAACGTCTAAAGCCGCGATTGACGCTAATTGCGAGAGACGATAGCGCGGCTCGTCCGACACGGCTATCCTGAGCGACATGATCGAAAATACCGCATCCTCGTCAACCGACGAAAACAAAGTCTCGTTCGGCTTCCGCGCCGTCCCCGAGGGCGAGCGCCAGGGCCTCGTCAACAGCGTCTTCGCCTCGGTCGCCGAGCGTTACGACCTGATGAACGATCTGATGTCGGGCGGCATGCACCGGCTTTGGAAGCGCGACCTCATCACGATGCTGAACGCGCCGAGAAGCGCCACGCCGTTCCGCCTGCTGGACGTCGCGGGCGGCACCGGCGACATCTCGATCCGCTATGCGCAAGATGGCGGACCCGCCACCACCGCCGTCATCTGCGACATCAGCCCCGAGATGCTGAACGTCGGTCGCCGCCGCATCGAGACCCTAGGGCTTGCCGATCGCATCACCTGCATCGAAGGCAACGCCGAAGCGCTCCCCTTCGACAGCGCGAGTTTCGATGCCTACACGATCGCTTTCGGAATTCGAAACGTCACCCACATCGATCAGGCATTGGCGGAAGCCTATCGCGTGCTGAAACCGGGCGGACGTTTCCTCTGCCTGGAATTTTCGGAATGCCAGGTTCCGCTTCTCGACCGGATCTATGATTTCCATTCGTTCGAAATCATTCCGCGCCTCGGCAAGCTCGCCGCCGGCGACGCTGATTCCTATCGCTATCTCGTTGAGAGCATTCGCCGCTTCCCGAAGCAGGAAGCCTTCGCCAGCCTCATTCGAAACGCCGGATTCTCGCGCGTCAGCTACCGCAATCTGACGGGCGGAATCGCGGCTATTCACGGCGGTTGGAAGATCTAATCGGCCACACATTCACGGCGTTTTATGCGTCACGGCGTGACTTCAATTGACCGTGGCCAACAGCGCTCATAGCCTCCGCGCGCAGGGGAGAAGAAGTTTTTTCTTCTATCGGAGGAGACGGAACTCATGAAAAAGAGTGTGCTGATGTGCGCCGCGCTCGCGGCTGCGATGTCGTTCGGCGCCGGCGTTGCCAACGCGGGCTGCGTGACGAAAGGTGCGGTGGCAACCTCGTCTTCGGCGGATTCCGCCAAATGGTACGCCTTCGAAACGATGGTGCAATCGGTGAGCTGGGGCCTGTGGCCGGGCTTCCTCGCGACCGGCAACGTCGAAGGCTACAAGGTCGTCAACAAGCGTTACAACTGCCGTCCCGACGGTGGCATGGTCACCTGCCACGGCCGCGCGACGTTCTGTAAGCGCTAAAATCCGCAGACTTCCTATAATCTCAACGGCGCCCGCCGAAAGGCTGGGGCGCCGTTTGTGTTGTAGGCAACCCTTGCAGCTCAATCGCGATATGAAGCAAGGCGATTAACGGTCTTTACCCCGTGTGCCGGCTTCACTTGACCGAAACCCTTTGAGGCGCATTGTGCGGGCCTCGGCGGCTCGTCCGCGACGACAGGACGACGAACACTGAGCCATGGCCGGAGCACTTCTTAATTCTTTACGATTGGCGCGCGCCGGATTCGTGCTCGCGCAACACGGCATCCGCTTCGTACCGCGCGGCGTGCCGGTTCCGCTGCCGCTCAAAATCGCCCGCGCTCTCACGGTTCCGATCCAGATCGTCACCGCTCCGTTCCGGCGCGACGTCCCCCGCGCCTCCCGCGTTGCATCCGCACTCGGCGAGCTCGGCCCGAGCTACGTGAAACTCGGTCAGTTTCTCGCGACGCGCGCCGACGTCATCGGCCCGGAGCTTTCCGCCGACCTCCGCCATCTCCAGGACAAGGCCGAACCCTTTTCGATGGCCGAGGCGCGCCTCGCGGTCGAGCGCGCGCTCGGCGGCAAGCTCGAAGATCATTTCGTCGAATTCGGCCCGCCCGTCGCCGCCGCGTCGATCGCCCAGGTGCACAAGGCCTACGTTCTCGAAGACGGCGTGAAAAAACCCGTCGCCGTGAAAATTCTCAGGCCGAATATCGAGAAGCGTTTTCAGCACGACCTCGACAGCTACTATTTCGCCGCAAGCCTCATCGAGCGCTTCTACCCGCCCGCGCGCCGTTTGAAGCCCGTCGCCGTCGTCGACAATCTGAAGCACACGACCGACCTCGAGATGGACCTGCGGCTCGAAGCCGCCGCGATCTCCGAGATGGCCGGCAACATCAAGGACGACGAAGGCTTTCGCGTTCCGAACGTCGATTGGCGCCGCACCGCCAAGCGCGTTCTGACGGTCGAATGGATCGACGGGACCCCGATCTCGCACCGCGACGCTTTGCAGGCGAAAGGCTTCGACACCAGCGCGCTCGGCTTGACTGTCCTGCGCACGTTCCTGCGCCATGCCATGCGCGACGGCTTCTTCCATGCCGACATGCACCAGGGCAACCTGTTCGTCGACGACAACGGCGTCATCGTCGCCGTCGACTTCGGCATCATGGGCCGGCTAGGCATCGCCGAGCGCCGATTCCTCGCGGAAATCCTGCACGGATTGATCACGCGCGATTATCATCGCGCCGCCGCTATCCACTTCGAAGCTGGCTATGTGCCGCCGCATCATACCGTCGAAGAATTTGCGCAGGCGATGCGCGCGATCGGCGAACCCATTCAGGGACGGACGGCGGAAGAGATCTCGATGGCGGATCTCCTCGGCCAGCTTTTCGCCTACACCGAAGTTTTCGATATGCAGACGCGTCCCGAACTGATCCTGCTGCAGAAAAGCATGGTCATCGTCGAAGGCGTAGCGCGTGATCTCGATCCGCTGCTCAATGTATGGGTTGCAGCCGAACCCGTCGCGAAGGAATGGATCGAATCCAACCTCTCGCTCCTCGGCCGCTTGAAAGGCGCCGGCCGCGGCGCCGAAACGATCGGCGATATTCTGATGCGCACGCCCGGCTTGTTGCAGAGGGCGGAGCAGACTCTCCTCGGCTTCTCCGAAATGGCGCAATCGGGTTTGAAGCTCGACGATGCAACGCTCGAAAATCTCGCGTCGCGGTCGCGCCATAACCGCATCACCGATGCGGCGCTTTGGGTCACGGCCGTCGCGCTGGTCGCAATCGCCTTGAAGATCTACGGCGTATTCTGACGCTTCGCCTTGCGCGGCCCAACGAGATGCGTGCCGTGCGCGATCGCAGCCGTTGCCCGCATCGTCGCCGCCAGAAAAACCGCTTCCGCGAGTTCGGCTTCCGTGACCCCGGCATTTTCCGCGTTCGTGCGATGCACTTCGAGACTGTAGGGACACTGCGTGGCGATCGCGACGGCGACTGCGATAAGCTCCTTGTAGCGTCGTGGAATCGTGCCCGGAGCCATCGCAGCACGATCGAAATTCTCGAACGCCGCCATCGTTGCCGGCGACAAGCTACGGAGCTGCGGCAGATTCGAAAGATTGGATATATCGTACATGAAAGAGGTTCCCTAAATCCGCAGAGTTGGCGCGCTTGAAAATGTCTTGAAGCGTCGCGGCGTTCGCGCGACTGGTCAAGCATCGGAATTAATGCCTGAAAGAAAGGACCGCCCGATGACCGACCGGCCGCCGTTGCCACCCTTCACGCGCGAAACAGCCGCGCAAAAAGTTCGTGGCGCCGAAGATGCGTGGAACCACCGTGATCCGGAGCGCGTGTCGCTCGCCTACACCGTGGACAGCCGCTGGCGCAATCGCGCTGAATTTCCGGTCGGCCGCGCCCAGATCGTGGAGTTCCTGACGCGAAAGTGGAACCGCGAGCTGGATTACCGCCTGATCAAGGAGTTATGGGCGTTCGACAACAATCGCATCGCCGTTCGCTTCGCCTACGAATTCCGCGATGACAGCGGTCAATGGTATCGCTCGTATGGCAACGAAAATTGGGAATTCGATGCTCACGGCTTGATGGCGGTCCGCCACGCCAGCATCAACGACATGCGGATCTCGGAATCGGAGCGCAAATATCACTGGCCGCTCGGGCCGCGTCCGAAAGATCATCCGGGCCTGTCAGACCTCGGCCTCTGACCGCGGCGACACCAAGCAACGGCAAAAAAAAAACGCGGGCTCATGCCCGCGTTCAATATTCAGGCGCTTAGCGAAGACTGCGCCGGCTTCGGCGAGCCACGCCAGTATGCCAACGCGAAAATCGTGCACGCCGTCACGGCATACGCGATGATTTGCAATCCCGTCGGACGGTCCATGTAGCCGATGAGGACATGCAGCACGCGGCCGATCCAGCTGTCCTGAGAAAGCAGCCACGACGTATCCCAGATTTTTGTATCCAGAACTTCGATGAAGCCTGCATTCGAGAGCTGTTGCACCGCCGACGCCGCAAGCCCGGCAGCCAATAGCGTCACCAGAACACCGGTCACTGAGAACATGCGTTTCAGAGGGATCGCGGCTAGTCCGAGATACAGCGCCAGAGACACGACGGCCCCAAGCAACAATCCAATCGCCGAACCGAACAAAAGTTCGCCGGCCGTATCCTTGCCCTGCATGATGATGCCGGTCATGAACAGAACGACTTCGCTGCCCTCGCGCATGACCGCGATCGCGACTGCCGCCGCGAGAGCAAACAACGATTGCTTACCCGCGACCACGTCGCTGCTGAGCTGGCGCAACTCGCGCGTCATTTCGCGCGCATGCTCCGCCATCCAGACGACATGCCACGCAAGCATCACGACCGCGAAAAACAAAATGCCGGCGACGAAAAGTTCTTGTCCGCGCCCGTCGAACGCGTCGGTAATTCGCGTCGCAAAAAGTGCGACAATCGCCGAACCGACAATGCCGGCAAGAATTCCAAGCGTGACCGCGCTGTTGCGACCGGGCACACCGCGCGATGCCGCAAGCACAACGCCGATGATGAGACCGGCTTCGAGAACCTCACGGAAAATGATGACGAGAGCTGCGAGCATTTAAGCCTCATTCCACGAGGATATGGCCGAGCGCGGTATCCATGTGAAACTCCCCGAAGAAAATGTAAGTGCCTGGTTCGAGAGGTTTGACACGGAACGTCGCTTCGCTGTTTCCAGCGATGATTTTTTCAAAGCCGATATCGTTGCTTTCGAACTCTTCCGGAGTCGGATCGAGATTTTTGACGATGAGCTTTGCACGCTGACCCGCTTGCAGCTTGATGGCTGCCGGATCGAACTTGTGATCCTTGATCTTGATTTCAATCTCGAGCTCTTCCGCGGCGTGCGCAGAAAAAGCGACCAGTTGAAGTGCGGACGCAGCAAGAATGCTGGCGCACAGAAGAGCAAAAGCGGAAAGAGGATTAGCGATCGAACGCCCGATCGAGCGAAATGACATGCCGACTCCCAATAGGTCAGGATTCAAGGTCCCGAGATCAGGTTTTTCTATCGGACGTTATGCCGACAAAATCGGTCAAGAACAATACCCAGCACACGGCTTTCACCGCTCGTGTCGCAGTTCAAGTTATTGGAAACGTTCCAAGTTATCGCGGAGCACACGAACCTGTACAGCGCAGCGCGCAACGACAGCGGCGAAGTCGATGCGTTCAAAGCAGAGAGCGACGCCAACGAGATGCCGCAGAAACGTAGATCCGCGCGTTATGCGCAGGCCAACGCCCGATCAATCATTTCTTTCAGAATTTGTTGCTGAAAACAAAAACGCGCCACTGGCACAAGGCACAGCGGCGCGTTTAAGATTCGATCGATAGAGGGTGCACTGATTGACTTCTTTCTACTGCGCTTTCCAGTTGGCTCCGCATAACGGAGGCTAAAGCGCAAATTCACATGACGTCTCGGCAGACCTGGCAACGACCTACTCTCCCGCGTCTTAAGACGAAGTACCATCGGCGCAGGGGCGTTTCACGGCCGAGTTCGGAATGGGATCGGGTGCAGCCACCCCGCCATAATCACCAGGTCAGCGGAGACGTCATATGACTTCTGTAGTCTGTTCTTTCTAATTCCTACGCTCATCGTGCTCGTCGCCACTTCGAGCCGAAGCTCGAGCGGCCAAGGGCCGCCGGCGCTGAGCGCCGCCCTATCGAAGGTGTCCGCGCAGATGCGCGAAACAGCTCCGTGAGCGATAACGATGAGCATTGCTAAATGAGAGCAATCAAGCCAATCGAGTTATTAGTACCGGTAAGCTACACGCCTTGCAGCGCTTCCACACCCGGCCTATCAACGTGGTGGTCTTCCACGACTCTCGAGGGAGAACTCGTTTTGAGGTGGGTTTCCCGCTTAGATGCCTTCAGCGGTTATCCCGTCCGCACATAGCTACCCTGCTGTGCCGTTGGCACGACAACAGGTCCACCAGAGGTGCGTCCATCCCGGTCCTCTCGTACTAAGGACAGATCCTCTCAATTCTCCTACACCTACGGCAGATAGGGACCGAACTGTCTCGCGACGTTCTGAACCCAGCTCACGTACCACTTTAAATGGCGAACAGCCATACCCTTGGGACCTGCTCCAGCCCCAGGATGTGATGAGCCGACATCGAGGTGCCAAACGACGCCGTCGATATGGACTCTTGGGCGTCATCAGCCTGTTATCCCCGGCGTACCTTTTATCCGTTGAGCGATGGCCCTCTCACAAAGAACCACCGGATCACTATGGCCGTCTTTCGACTCTGCTCGACTTGTCAGTCTCGCAGTCAGGCGGGCTTATGCCATTGCACTCGACGGTTGATTTCCGACCAACCTGAGCCCACCTTCGCACGCCTCCGTTACAATTTAGGAGGCGACCGCCCCAGTCAAACTGCCCACCATGCGCTGTCCCGGATCCGGATAACGGACCGCGGTTAGACAACCATAATCACTAGGGTGGTATTTCACATTTCGGCTCCACTCGAGCTAGCGCCCAAGCTTCAAAGCCTACCACCTATCCTACACAAGCAGTCACGATTGCCAGTGCAAAGTTGCAGTAAAGGTGCACGGGGTCTTTCCGTCTAACCGCAGGAACCCCGCATCTTCACGGGGAATTCAATTTCACTGAGTGTGTGCTGGAGACAGTGGGGAAGTCGTTACGCCATTCGTGCAGGTCGGAACTTACCCGACAAGGAATTTCGCTACCTTAGGACCGTTATAGTTACGGCCGCCGTTTACTGGGGCTTCGATTCAAGGCGTGAACCTCTCCTCTTAACCTTCCAGCACCGGGCAGGCGTCAGGCCATATACGTCGTCGTTGGACTTAGCATAGCCCTGTGTTTTAGGTAAACAGTCGCCACCCCCTAGTTTGTGCCCTACCCCTCCGGTTGCCCGAAGAGATAGCCTGCTTCTCCCGAAGTTACGCAGGTAATTTGCCGAGTTCCTTCAGCACACTTCGCTCAAGCTCCTTGGTATTCTCTACCAGTCCACCTGTGTCGGTTTCGGGTACGGTCTACGTGGGGGCTATTTCCAGGGACACATTCGCTGCCTCGGCAATCCGATAAGCCTCAACAACTTGCTGCATCCGTCACACACCCACTGGCCCACGAATATTAACGTGGTTCCCATCGACTACGGCTTTCGCCCTCGCCTTAGGGGCCGGCTAACCCTGCGCAGATTAACTTTACGCAGGAACCCTTGGACTTTCGGAGGGAGTGTTTCTCACACTCCTTTCGTTACTCATGTCTGCATTCGCACTTCCGATACCTCCAGGAGCCCTCACGGGTCTCCCTTCACAGGCTTACGGAACGCTCCGCTACCGCGTACATTGCTGTACACCCGCGTCTTCGGTACACTGCTTTAGCCCCGTTACATTTTCGGCGCAGAAACCCTTGTTTAGACCAGTGAGCTGTTACGCTTTCTTTAAATGATGGCTGCTTCTAAGCCAACATCCTGGCTGTTATGGGATTCCCACATCCTTTCACACTTAGCAGTGATTTAGGGACCTTAGACGGCGATCAGGGTTGTTTCCCTCTTCACGACGGACGTTAGCACCCGCCGTGTGTCTCCCAGATAGTACTTCCAGGTATTCGGAGTTTACTTAGGTTTGGTAACCCTGTAGGGGCCCCTAGCCCATGTAGTGCTCTACCCCCTGGAGTATTCATCTGAGGCTCTACCTAAATAGATTTCGCGGAGAACCAGCTATTTCCTGCCTTGATTGGCCTTTCACCCCTTGCCACAGTTCATCCGAGGCTTTTTCAACAGACACCGGTTCGGTCCTCCAGTGGGTGTTACCCCACCTTCAACCTGACCATGGCAAGATCGACAGGTTTCGGGTCTAATCCGACGAACTGAACGCCCTGTTCA
>Ga0209933_1001085_pt1:25000-31668 | contig 31668 bp, 25 predicted proteins | sample ThiBiot_300_biof_FD_183944 | JGI IMG/M metagenome (GOLD analysis project Ga0209933, IMG submission 183944) | Wastewater bioreactor microbial communities from Cape Town, South Africa - Thiocy_cont_300_biof (SPAdes) | ecosystem: Engineered > Bioremediation > Thiocyanate > Unclassified...
CAGGGTCTGCCGCAAGACACGATCTCCCAAATCTTGCGGATCAATGCCTTCGACACCGACTTCCGCCGCCGTGTTCACCCGGGCGACGCGCTGGAGATGTTCTTCGACATGAAGGACGATCAGTCGACGGAAGGAAATCCGGGCGAACTTCTCTACACCGCGATCAGCAGCGGCGGCTCGCTCTACAAATTCTACCGCTTCCGTTCCGCCGACGGCGTGATCGATTTCTACGATGCGGACGGCAACAACTCGAAAAAATTTCTCATGCGCAAACCGGTTCGCGGCGACGAAGTCCGCTTGACATCCGGCTTCGGCGTTCGGTTTCACCCGCTGCTCAACTCGCGCAAGATGCACACCGGCGTCGACTGGGCCTGCTCGCCCGGCACGCCGATCATCGCCGCCGGCAACGGCACGATCGAAGAGGTCGGGCGCAAAGGCTACTACGGCAACTACATCCGCATTCGCCATGCCAACGGCTACCAGACGGCCTATGGCCACATGAGCCGTTTCGCCGACGTTCACCCGGGCATGAAGGTTCGCCAAGGCCAGGTGATCGGTTTCGTCGGATCGACGGGCTTGTCGTCAGGCCCGCATGTGCACTTCGAGGTGCTGGTCAACAGCCGTTTCGTCGATCCGATGTCCATTCAGGTGCCGCGCGAGCGCAAGCTCGAAGGCAAGGATCTCGCCGAGTTCGAGAAAGAGCGCGCCCGCATCGAAGAGCTGATGCACCGCGCACCGGTCATGACCGCGAACAAGTAGCCAGCTTCTCGTTATCGCCGCTAAGCAGGGATGAATCCCCACTCGCGCGCGCGGGAAAAGTTTACTCCGGACTTAGCATCGGCGCGCACTTCCATCCCCTCTCCCCGCACGCGGGGAGAGGGCTAGGGTGAGGGGCAGCCGCTTGCACGATCGTCCGCGCCAGTCCTGATTTGCATCCCGGCCCGCGCTCACACCCATCCCGTCGCGTAGTAGAGCCCGATCACGAACGCGACCGCGAGCGTCTTGATGCACGTGATCGCGAAAATATCCTTGTACGCCTGCACATGCGTCAGCCCCGTCACCGCGAGAAGCGTGATGACAGCTCCATTATGCGGCAGCGTATCCATCCCGCCCGACGCCATCGCAGCGACGCGATGCAAAACCTCGAGCGGAATCCCCGCCGCGTTCGCCGCCGCGATGAACTGATCCGCCATCGCCCCGAGCGCGATGCTCATGCCGCCCGAAGCAGAACCCGTGACGCCCGCAAGCGTCGTCACCGTCACGGCTTCATTAATCAGCGGATTAGGAATGCCCTTCAGCGCATCGGATATCACGAGAAAACCCGGCAGCGCGGCGATCACCGCGCCAAAGCCATACTCCGACGCCGTATTCGTTCCGGCGAGCAAAGCGCCTGCGACCGCATCCTTCGATCCTTCCGCGAACTTCACGCGAATGGCCCGCCACGCGAATATAACAACCACCAGAATGCCGAGGAGAAGCGCGCCTTCGACGGCCCAGATCGCCGTCATCGCTCCGACATCGGCAATGACGGCTTTGCCGCCCGGCGTAAGCACGGCCTCGAATTTTTCCCCGTAAACAGCGGGGATCAGAAGCGTCAGTAGCTTGCTCGCAACGCCGACGACCACGAGCGGCAAAACCGCGATCAGCGGATTCACGGATTTCACATCGGCACCAACGGCGGCAACCGGCTCGTTCAGATGGTGCTCGCCATAACCTTCGCCGCTTGCGAACGCTTTGCGGCGACGCCAGTCGAGATACGCCATTCCGAACGCCAGTATGAAAACCGATCCGAGCGTGCCGAGCACGGGCGCCGCCCACGCCGTCGTCCGGAAGAACGTCGTCGGAATGATATTCTGAATTTGCGGCGTTCCCGGCAGTGCGTCCATCGTGAACGTGAACGCGCCGAGCGCGATCGTCGCCGGGATAAGTCGCTTCGGAATGTTCGAGCTGCGAAAGATTTCAGCCGCGAACGGATAGACCGCAAACACGACGACGAACAGCGATACGCCGCCGTACGTCAGAAGCGCCGCGACGAGCACGATCGCCAGCATTGCGCGTTCAGCGCCGAGCAACGCAATCGAACTCGCGACGATGGCGCGCGCGAATCCCGAGATCTCGATCAGCTTGCCGAAGATCGCGCCGAGCAGAAAAACAGGAAAGTAGAGCTTCAGAAATCCGGCCATTTTCTCCATGAAAAGGCCAGAAAAAACGGGTCCGACCGCGTGCGGATCGGTGAGCAGAACAGCGCCCATCGCAGCGACCGGCGCAAACAGGATGACGCTGTAGCCGCGATAGGCCGCAAGCATCAGAAAGGCGAGCGCGCCAACGGCGATCAGCAGACTCACGAAATTCCCTCGAGGCAGCTTGCGGAGAGCTTAGCGCGGCAGAGCTTCATCGGCACGAGATTTCGCGCGCCGCATCGCTCCGTCAAAAATCACCGCGACATGCGCAGCCTCAGCGTGCGCCGAATTTCGAACTCGCTGAGCACAACCGCACGGCAACGCGCACCGCAAATTATCGCCGCATCGATGCATTAACAAACTCGTGTCGGTGGGGATGGTATCGTTACGAAAGATTCGCTCGACACCAGCGAGCAAGATGAGGGGATCCAGCCAATGAAAACATTTGCACGAGTTGCGATCGTCGCCGCGGGCGTCGGTCTCGCGCCGGTGGCCGCCAATGCCGGCGAACGCGTCACCGACGCAGCCTTGGGCGGCCTCGCGGGCGCTGTCGTCTTCGGACCGGTCGGCTTGGTGGCGGGCGGCGTGATCGGTTACACCGCGGGCCCGAAAATCGCCTGCAAAATCGGCGCGAAACGCTGCTACCGCCGTTCGCACGCACGCCGCTACCGTCGCTAGACGGAACGGCCTTTCGAACGAAGAAAACAAAAAACGCCAGGGTCGAGCCCTGGCGTTTTGCGTTTCAGTCGCGCTCAAAGCGGCGCGCATCTCACCACCAGCACAAGCCGATGCAGTAGGCGTACGGCCGGCGATACGCGGGGGCCGCATACGGACGCGCATACGAACGATAATAATAGTGGCGGCGGCCGTAATGGCGGCCACGCCAAGCGCGATTGTGACGCCAGTGACGATGGCGCCAATGACGGTGCCGCCAGTTTCCGCGGTTCCAGCGATGATGCTGGCGCCAGCCGCGATGACCGACGTAACCGCAGCGGCGATAGCCGTCGCGCCACCAGCAGCGATAACGAACGTCCTGAACCGCGCCGACCCGATCTGTCTTCAGCGCAAGAAGACCGGTCGGAAGCTGCGCGGCGCTCGCGCGCGGAGCAAAGCCCCCAAATGCGAGCGCCATCGCGCAACAGAGCGCGACCAGCGAAAGCAATTTTCTCATACGAAATACCCCTTCTAGACAATGCCTGCCGTCCGCATTGCCCCGTTTCCGCGGCAGGTCGGGTTGATACTGCATCTAAGGAATACCGGCACAACCCGTAATCTGAGTTGCCAGCGTGGCTTGCGATCTCTTGTGCGCACGGTGTGGCAAGTGAGCGTCACCCGGCTCCGGCACGAAACTATTCGAACGGATGCGAAGAACTGAGCAGCGCGACGAGTTCGCCTTGGCGATGCGTCCCTGTCTTGGTGAAAATACGGGCGAGATAGGTTCGGCCAGAACGCTCGGTGATGCCGACAGCCTCCGAAGCTTTCTTGACCGAATTGCCAGCGACGAGGGCGGTCGCAAATTTTGCTTCCGCCGGTGTAAGATCAAACAATCCTGTGAGAACCGCAGCCGAAGGCACCAGGGCGGACTTTCGCGGCATGCTGACCGCCACCACCATCTCGCCGCCCGGAAAAATGTCATGCGCTGTCCGCCGAAGGGGAACGACATGCACGACGCAGGCGCTGCGCTCTCCCGTTTCCGGGATTGGAACCGAGCGAACCAATGCTTGCCCGCTTGCAGCTTTTTCGACAGCTTCCTGGAACAGAATATTGGCGCCCGCATTGGCGATCATCAGGCAACCGAACGCGGCCGGCATGAAAAGACCCGCAAGCTTTTCAAACAGCGAATTGGTCGACATCACACGGCCCGACTTCGTCAACACGGCAGCCGGCAAGCCGATCAATTGCAATGCAGCCGTGGTCGCGGCCGCCCGCACCAGGCCGAGACGCGCCGCCATCAGCCCGGCGCGCGCGAGATGCGGATAGAGCAAGTTTAGCGCATCGACGTCGCTGCGGCCGTGCGGATCTTTGCACCCCCACTTATCGAAGGAATAGACCACCATCTCGCCAGTCGGCATCGAAATGGCAGCACTGATTTCGCTATCGAGACCGACGGCTAGGCGGTTGGCTCGGCACGGATCGGTCGCCAAGAGATCGTCGGGAAAATAGTCCTTCAAGATGACGAAGCCCGACGGCGGATGTGTCAGCGTATGCGACGCTCGCCGGCTATCACGCCAATGAACTTCGCAGAATGCCCGGATGACGTCGTAGATAGCGGGCGTTCCTCTGAACTGGATCGGCTTCACTTCGTCGAATACGACCATGAGGCCCGAAGCCGAATCCGCGCTCTCCGCCACGCGCTCAAGCACGTCGATCCAGCACTCCGGCTGAAAAGCCGCCTCATAAATCCGGTCGATCAAATCCTCACGCATTCTGGTGCAATTCCGCAACGCGGACATGAAGATCGAGAGCATGCCGACTATCGACGCCGTGCACAGTCATCAAACGCTGACTGCGCAATCGAAACTCTAAGTTCATAGCTCACAAATGTAGGGGATTGCCAACAACCGGAACCGGCGAGGGATGATGAACAAGGTCCAGACGACGCTACTTGCATTCGTCGCAATCGCAGCAGGAAGCGCCAGCGCCGTGCGCGCCGGGGAGCCACACGGTCCCTATGGCACCTTCGACTGGACGGGCGCCTATGCCGGGCTTCAAGCTGGGTACAGCTGGTCAAGCGCGCGATATTCCGATGACACATACCTCTCCGAAGCAAATCCTGATGGTTTCATCGGCGGCGGATACATCGGCTACAATTATCAGCTGCCAAGCCGTCTCGTGCTCGGCATCGAAGCCGATATCGTCGGCTCCGGCATGGATGGCAGCGACGGCCAAAGATACCTCGACGATCCATCCGTCTCGATTGCCGGTGTCGAATTGGAAATGGAAACACGATGGAGCGCCGCCGTTCGCGGACGCATCGGCTACGCCTATGGCCGCTACCTCCCCTACATTGCGGGCGGCGTCTCATTCACCGACTACGAATTCCGTTGGATAGATCACGTCAACGCAACCGTGCCTTTCAAGCGCGAACAGTCGCGCACGGGCTGGAACATCGGTACGGGCGTTGAGTACGCCGCCAACGATTGGGTGATCGTAAGAGCCGAATATCGCTACACCGACTTCGGCACCGATCACTTTCCGAACGACTTTGCCGGCCCCTATTCCAAGATGGAGTTGCAAACTCACGACCTGCGCCTCGGCGTCGGCGTGAAGTTTTAGTTCGCTGACTTCGCGGACTGCTCCCAGCTTCCCGATAAAGAAAACAGCAACAAGGCCGTCCCCGGCGGCCGGCTGCGCGGAGCGCAGTCGCCGGGGACAAAATATCAAGCCGCGGCTTTCACTGGCCAGCCGTTGATCGTCAGGTCGCCGTCGCGAACGGACACGACGACCGTGTCGCCGTCCTTGACGCCGCCCGCAAGGATTTGCTCGGCGAGCGGGTCCTGCACGTGACGCTGGATGACGCGCTTCAGCGGCCGCGCGCCATACGCCGGATCGTAGCCCCGGTTCGCGAGCCACGTCTTGGCCTGCTCGTCGACTTCGATCTTGATCTTGCGATCGACAAGCAGCTTCTGCAGGCGCGCGATCTGGATATCGACGATCTTCGTCATCTCGTTCCGCTGCAGACGGTGGAACAGGATGATGTCGTCGAGACGGTTCAGGAACTCGGGCCGGAACTTCGTCCGGACCTCCGCCATCACCTCCTCGCGCACGGCTTCGGTGTCTTCGCCTTCCTTCTGGTTGACGAGATATTCCGCGCCGATGTTCGACGTCAGCACGATCAGCGTGTTCTTGAAGTCGACCGTGCGGCCCTGCCCGTCGGTCAGCCGCCCGTCGTCAAGCACCTGCAAAAGCACGTTGAAGACATCCGGGTGCGCCTTCTCGATCTCGTCGAAAAGCACGATCTGATACGGCCGCCGACGCACCGCTTCGGTCAGCGCGCCGCCTTCCTCGTAGCCGACATAACCCGGAGGCGCGCCGATCAAACGCGCGACCGAATGCTTCTCCATGTACTCCGACATATCGATGCGGATGAGCGCCGTGTCGTCGTCGAAGAGATAGCCTGCGAGCGCTTTCGTGAGCTCCGTCTTGCCGACGCCGGTGGGGCCTAAGAACATGAACGAGCCGATCGGCCGGTTCGGGTCCTGCAGTCCCGCGCGCGCACGCCGGACCGCCGTCGAAACCGCGACGACCGCTTCCTTCTGACCGATGACGCGCTTCGACAGCGCATCCTCCATCTTCAGAAGCTTGTCGCGCTCACCTTCGAGCATCTTGTCGACCGGCACACCCGTCCAGCGCGACACGACAGCCGCGATCTGATCCGGCGTGACGGCCTCTTCGACCATCGCGCCTTTGCCTTCCTGCGATTCAATCGTCGAGAGCTGCTTCTCAAGCTCCGGAATTTTGCCGTAGCGAAGCTCGCCCGCACGCGCG